>Ga0209508_1001940_pt1 | contig 14739 bp, 7 predicted proteins | sample AD_UKC129_MetaG_FD_184427 | JGI IMG/M metagenome (GOLD analysis project Ga0209508, IMG submission 184427) | Active sludge microbial communities of municipal wastewater-treating anaerobic digesters from Canada - AD_UKC129_MetaG (SPAdes) (version 2) | ecosystem: Engineered > Bioreactor > Anaerobic... | reverse complement strand
TAAAATCCGAGATCGTGACACCCAGGAAATCGAGAATCATCCGTCCAATAAAGACGAATGCCACAACAACGAGGATTGCAGTCAAGAGCATTTGTCGGAGAACGCGGAACTTGACTGTGGGCGACAGACCATCGGTAAGGGCCAGATAAAGCGGCAACAGCCCTGCTGCATCGACAGCCGCAAAAAGGGGAACAAAACAGAGCATGAATTTGTGTAAAAATTCCAGGATCAAATCTTGCACAGGATGGAACCCTAGGTGATTTTAGTCCGATGTCAGGGTTTTATGGACCAGTCCGGCACTCCGAAAGTACATGCAAAGAATCTCGAGATCTACCGTTTGTTATTCTGACAAATGATAATCACAATGGACGTTATGGAAAGGTGGGGAAGCGGGGAAAGCGTGATCATAAACGCTCGGGTTTTTGTCACTGTCATCCGGAATGCCCGGAGCGCAACGAGGTCGGCCGGGAATGATGCTCGAACCAGGGGACGCTCACGATTCGTCGGTGCCACTACCGGACGGTGGTCGTCGTGCTGTGCGGTCGCCGCGAACATTTGAACGCTCGCCGACGACGTTTGCGCGATCACGAGAGAGCCTGAGTCGTCATCCGCTTGACGCAGCTTTGGCGTTTCTCCGCTGGCGGTTCGGAAGTGAATTTCTTCGTTCAAGTGCGCACTTGTTTCTTATCTGTGGGAAATATGGCTTACTGGTGGGCGCCGTTTTGGTCGTTTTCCAATGCCTTCAGAAAGCCGGTGGACAAGCGTGGGCAATCTTAATTGGGATTAGCCTTGCCTTGTTGATTCTTGTGTTTCACTATATCGGCGGGCGGTTCCTGTTTGTCTTAGAACGATGGGATCGGCAAATCAATGGGTATCTCAGTTCCTCCGTTGTTCCCGATGCCCTGTCCCTTTTGTCGTTGGTCGGTTCATCAGCTATGCTCGTGGTGGGGGCTATCGATGCCTTGATCACTGGGTCATTTGAGCTGGTGTTTTGGGGCGTAGCGGTGTTCATTTGGGGACTATTTGTCGCGTTACAATCTCTCAACCTGGAGGGTATGAACTTGCAGGTTAGCCCGGAGCTATCGCCCGCGGACGAGATCCTTGGTTTGATCCAGTTTGGACTAAAAATCCTTGTGCGGTTAACCCCGGTCGTGTTCGGCGTCATGGTTCTAGTGGGTAACCTGCAACTGGTGATGGAGATCATTATTGACGGTCCGGAGTTGAACCGCCCGGAGGCCTACGCCGCAGTTGGCCAGCAAGCTTCGGATGGAAAGCTGGTTCAAGCTTCGCTCGACGTTAGGGAACCACCGTTTCGCGTATTACGGGGACGAGAAACGCTGGTGATGGCGGGTGTACTCCCTGGGGCAATGTACCTTATCTATGTCCTTGGGCATTTCGCCTCGGCTATTTTTTCGGTCTTTCTCGCTGCTGTGCCAGAAAATGCCCGCGGTGGAATGATGACTGATCATCCCGGCAAGAACGATTCGACGGGGTAATAACCCTCGAAGATTGCCGTCAGCGTTTGATTCGCGAGTCCGTTTCTGGACTAGCCCGAACCTGCTTCCTTGTTACGGATTCTTCCTGCAGGCGACGCGGTATCTCTCGAAGCCAACGTCTTGGCTTGAACTATTGAAAGATTCAGAAGCGACTATCAGACAACGAGTTGCAACAAACAGCTAGGCATGTGGCTAGTTCACGGATGCACCGACGAACGGGGCACGCTTCCACCTCCATATTGCAGGGACCAACGGCGAATGGGTATCCTGGGGTTTGCAAAAGCCGGAAGATACGTCTGCCGCGTGTTTCCCGAGCAGTTTCCAAACCTTGATGGCGTGAATCTGGCAGTGTGTCCCACCTTGTAATCCTTTGGCTTTTGGAGGGAATAACCATGAAGCTTTCTTACCTTAGCTTGGCGATGTTGTTATCCTTCGTAGGGCTCTCGGCTAATGCGGCACAGGCCCAGCCCGTTGTTTGGATTGAGACGTCAACCCTCCGAATTTGCCGCAGCGAAACACCCCCGCCCTCCCCTTCTCGGGAAGTTAATCTGACGGCAGCGCGCAATGAATGGGTGAGTTTCCAGGTGTTTCTGCGGAGTTCACATCCGCTTCCCGCTGTCGGCGTGGAATTGTCGCCGTTGGAAGGCCAATCGGGAGGCAACATCGACTCGGCCTGTTTTCGTATCTATCGAGAGCATCAATTGGAGTTAAAGGAACCAACATACCGAAACGATGCCTTTCGGGCCGACTGGTATCCCGATCCCTTGATACCGGCACGGCATCCTCTCACAGGTGAACCCCTTTCCGGGCCGCGTTTCACGGCTCAGCCCTTTGATTTGCCTGCCAATGAGACACACGGATTTTGGGTTGATGTGTTTGTTTCTAAGGACGTACCACCGGGAACCTATCGCGGCACATTGAAAGTAATGTCCCAAGAAGGGCAGGTCGTAGCGATGCCGGTCAATCTGGAGGTTTGGGATTTCACGTTGCCGAGGGTGCCTAGTTTGGTGACAGCATTGGGTTCTCCAGCAGAACGGATGAGAGCGTACTACGCAAGACAATCCAAAGAGGGAAAAGAATCGGAACAGGTGGATTGGGCCACCGTAGAGAAACAGTGTGCCCTCTTGGCCCAAGAGCATCGGATCAATGCTTACCCACCTAGTGATTGGTTGAGGCTTGAACGTGAGGGAGAAGAATTTCGCTTGTCGGACGAGAATGTCGCACGGCTCCGAGAATGGATTGACACGTATTGCGTCAATGCCATTCAGGTCCCGAGCCCGGTCGGAATCGTCAAAGACCCACAGGCAAACAATCAAGCGTTGCAAGCGTGGGCGAGGGCATGGGATCGTGCCATCGAGTCCATCGATCGACCGCATGTGGTGTACTATATCTACCTGAAAGATGAGCCGAACGACCCGGAAGCGTACGAGTTTGTACGTGTGTGGGGAAAGGCCATCCGGGCTACGAAAACCAAAGTCAAAGTAATGGTTGTTGAGCAAACGCGGACTCAAAACCCGGCTTGGGGAGACCTTTATGGAGCCGTGGACATTTGGTGCTCGCTCTTTCCACTGTATGACGAGCCCACGGCCCGAGAACGACAGGCACTGGGCGAAATCATGTGGGCTTATACGGCTCTGTGCCAGCTCGCCAAAACGCCTTGGTGGCACATTGATTATCCGCTCCTCAATTACCGGGTGCCGTGCTGGATGTCTTATCGCTACGATATTCGTGGGCTCCTTTATTGGGGTGGCATGAGTCACTGGTCGCAGGTCGAAGATCCGTGGACTGACCCCCGGACCTATCGCCCGGGACGTTCGAATCGGCCACTTATCTACAATGGCGAGGGGACGTTGGTTTATCCCGCGAAGCCGTGTGGCTATGACGGGATTGTCCCCAGCCTGCGTTTAAAGGCCTTGCGCGATGGGATTGAAGACTATGACTATTTCATGATCCTGCAGCGTGCTGGCCAAGGCGAAAAGGCCCTGAAGATTGTCCAGCAGCTTGCCCCGTCATGGTTTGAATGGAATCCCGACCCACAAGCCTACGAAGCGGCCCGGCGGGAATTGGCGAAAGCGATTCTCTCGTTGCCGAACGAGGTTCGAAATCCGACTTGGTAATAACTTAGACGTTCTTCAGTAAAACGCCAGTACCTTTTTCGGCAGGATATCTCCTGCTGATGTCGTAGCCGTTTAGCCCACGGTTCGGCTGAGTCGCTGGCGGGGCCGGTATTGCGAGAGAAGTTTGGGTTGCTGGTCCTGCTCCTTGGGGCTGAACCAGTTGGAGATAAACGTCTCGAAAACGAGGCCGATAAGTACCATCGTCAAAAACAATTCGGACAGGCTTCGCCCGTGCCGGAGGAGGGCAAAAGTCGGGGCCAGGTCTTCGGGATTATCTGCGAAGAGGACCGCCGTCTCGGAGAAAGCCTCTTCTAGTTGTTCCCGAGAAATCTTTTCTGGATCACTTTCGTCCGGGTCTGGGTTGACCGCATAGAGCTTCTGGATAGGTCTTACCGAGGCCAGCAGTCGAAATTGGTAAAACCCGACCGCGTGCGTGTCCACGTAGCGAAACTCAGGCGTCTGCCCGCGTTCCAAATTCAGTCGTAACAGGGCGCCGTCGGGTGGAACGACCTCAACAACAGATGGGGGAATCTGACCCTGGTACGGGATCACGATCGGTTGTCCTGCCAGGACCTTCAATCGTTCCGGTTCCGTTCCCGCCAGGTAGAAGGCCAGGCGGGTCATAAAGGGGACGAAAAAGGGTCTCAAGGGAAGGTTCGTCCAATCGACATGGACGCTCGTCCCCACCCAAACAACAGTCCCCTGCCCTACCGCCCTTTCGAGAATAAGGGGATCTCCAGCGCCGTCCAGGCGTGCCAGAACCCGGGCTCCACTTCCCACGGGGCTATGAGTCTTAATGAATTTGTAAACGAGAACCGATTGATGGAGGGATGGCGGGTCGTTCAAACCGACCAGAGCAGGATGCTGAACATCGATCCAAGCGATCTGCCAACTATCTCGATTCTCTTCCGTGCTTGCCGCCATAACGCTATCGAGCGCTGCGGGTAAGAGCTGGCCATTGACGGCCTCGTTGGCGGCATTGTAGGAGGCCACTTGTGTGTCCTGACCGCAGATCCAAACGAGCTTGCCACCGCTCTGGAGGAACTCCACCAATCGCTGGGCCATCGGTCTGTCGATTTCCGGCAAATTCACCAGGTAGATGATGCGATAATTTGACAGGGGATCACTTGTCAGTGCTGCGGCTGTCAAGATGGATGGCTTTAATGCCCACGATTCATCCGTGACGGGCTGAAGCGCCTTTTCGAGATAAAAGGAGTCATTGAGATAGGGGATTTCATGCCTTTCGCTTGTGACAATGGCAACCGGGATGGCAGGATCCACCTCCAGGGAAAGAAAGCGGCGATCGTCATAACGGGCTCCATCCTCACCGCTGAGCCGAACCTCTGCTCGGTGTGTTCCCCCGCGGTCTAGGGTAAACACGATCTCTGTGACAGCCGTGCTCTGCGGGGCCAGCGATACTTCGGGACTACTTCCGACTTTCGTGCCATTCATATAAAGTTCTGCCACCCGTTGTTGCGGAATCGACGAGCTGTTAAATAGCTCGATGATGACCTTCATGGGAATACCAGCCACGGGCAGGATCGTGGACAGCTCGACGTTACGGATGGCCACATTGGGTTTCGGATTTCGCTGGCAATCGACAATGATGATGGGAATCTGTCGCAAATGCGGGTCTTTGGATTTCTCCACTTCTTGATCCGCGGTCTTCTCTGCGGTGCCCTCGTCCATTGACAAATCTTCCCAGGCCACCGCTTGGTTGTCGGTGATGACAAAGACGTAACGGTTGGCGGCCTTCGACTGGAGAAGCTGATAACGTGCCTCGCGCACGAGGTGTCCCAGTTCACCCCGTTCGAAGGTGGGGCCGCGCTGCGCGATCTGCCCCAGTAATTGACGAACTTTCTCGTGAGTGCGATCCACTTGGCCCAATTCGGGGTAACGAGGGCCACTTGTAACCCAGAGGGTGACTTCGTCGCCGCCTTGGAGTTCATTCAAAATCTGATTGGCGGCGTTGATGGCCCACTCGAATCGGGGGCGTCCCTCGTCGATCCACCCCATGCTTGCCGAGTTGTCGAGGACAATCGCAATCGCAGATTGCCCACCCCCCATAAAATTCCGAAGTTTACTTAAGGTGGGGCGGGCAAGTCCAATCGCAATGAAGATGAGGACCGCCATTCGCACGAGCATAAGAAACAGATCGCGGATTTGTCGGCGCCGCCTTGTCTTTTGAACACTGATCTTCAGGAAACGAAGTGTACTGAATGGCAACTGCTTGGCCCGTTGCCGGTTGATCATGTGCAGAATTGGCGGAATGATTGCCGCCAAGGCTGCCAACAGAAATGCCGCCGCACCGAATGTCATAATTGGTTACGTTTCGTCAAATACCGCGAGAGCATGAAATCATACGGGACCGATGTATCTGTCATCACGTAGTCGATGGAACTCTCCAAGCAAGCGCGTCGATACTCCGCGACGAACTCGCTGAGCAATTTTTGATATTCTTCGCGGACGTATAAAGGATCAACTTGGATTTTTTCATCCGTCTCCAAGTCCTGGAAAACGACCAGGTCATCGAAAGGGAAATCAAGTTCCGCCTTGTCAAAGACATGAAACACAATGACCTCATGTTTTCGGTGACGAAAGTGATGAAGCGCTCGGATCACCTTGTCCACGTCGTCGTAGAGGTCGCTGATAAGGATAATAAGACACCGTTTCTTGAAACGATTGGCAAGCTTGTGTAATACCTGGGCCAGGCCGGTCGTCTTGCCCGGTTGCAAGTTTTCGAGTTGCCGCATCATCTCATTGAAATGCCGAGGCGAGCTGCGGGCCGGCATATCAAGGCGAATATTGTCATCGAAGGCCGTGAGCCCTACCGAGTCCTGTTGCCGCGTCATCATGTAGGCCAGGATGGCCGTCAAATAACATCCGTACTCGAGCTTGGTAATTTTGGCCTCATAACGATAGTTCATCGATCCACTCACATCGAGCAGGATCTGAACACGCATGTTCGTTTCTTCTTCGTATTGCTTGACATAAAGCCGCTCGGATCGAGCGAACATGCGGTAATCGAGATGACGGGGGTCATCGCCGGGCACATATTCCCGGTGCTCTGCAAATTCCACGCTGAACCCCTTGTACGGGCTGGCGTGCAAGCCCGAGATAAACCCTTCCACGACACCTCGGGCGACAAGCTGGAGATTCTTGACCCGTGCCAAGGCCGATGGTTCTACGTAACGATACGCACTCTGCGGGCTCATCTTAGCTGGAATCTCCTGCGGAGGACCCACTCTGTGGTTACCAGGGCGACAAAAATGGCCCAAAATAGGGGCGGCCAGAACAGGGGTTGTTCGACGTAAATACGTTTTTTGCGCTCTGCCTGGTTGAGTTGGTCAATTAATTGATCGGCAGCCGAAATATGGGCATACCGACCACCAGTATCGGCGGCAATTTGCGTCAGTGTTTTTTCGTCAAGGTCCAGCTTTTCAAATTCGAGATAGGGACGGCCAACCTCGACGATCAATTTTTCAGCGGTGAGCTTCTCATCCTCTAGCTCCGCTTGAACCTCGATTTCCAGTGTCCCATGGAATCGCGGCTCGTAGCTGGCCGAATAGTGACCACCTGGTCCAGGCGTACTGACCAGCGCAACCTTATCGAAAGCACCGGATGGGGCACGGATTGTCGCCGTGACCTTGGCCTTGTCGGTTCCTTCGCCCCGTTGGTCTCTGACTACGGCAGAGAGTTGAATAGGTTCATCCGGCTCATAGGCGGCCTTGTCGGTGGCTGCTGTGACGGACGCCTTGGCCTCCAATTGTTCGGACCGCCCTGCCGCCCATCGCACGAATTGGCCCCAAAACTGGAGGAATGGCGACTCCTGGTCGAGGACCCGAGGGACCTGCTGCCATTTTCGCGTGGTATCACCCGTAAAAACCGCAGTTCTCCCATTTTCTACCGGCATGACGGCCAGGACGGGCATTCTTTCGCCCGTCAGGGGACAGATCGCCAATACCGTGGCTGCCGCCCGGGCCGGTCCCACCCGCGTGCAGCCATCGAGTGGCGGTAACTGCTGCTGCTCGGCGGAACTACCGCCAGTGGGGAAGAAACGTGCGATATTGGCGAAAATAAGGTGCTGTCGGCCATCGGGTGTCAATTCGGGCAAGAAGGGATCGGTCAGTTGTCCGATGTCCCGGTCGCCCAACTCCACGGGGAGGATTTGGCCGATGGGCGTATTGGCGTAGCCACCCGGCCCCAAACTGTGGTAACCGCCTAACATAATGAGCCCGCCCCCATTCTTTATGCGATTCACAATGGCCTCCTGTTGGGCGGAGGAAAGAAAACTACTATCCAAATCACCGATAATAAAAACATCGAATTGATTTAGCGTGGCCTCATCGGAGGGGATGCTCTCCAGTGTAAGGCCTTCCATATTTGTCCGCTTCACAAAAGTGTTTTTCTTCACTTGTACCAGGGCATAGAACTCGATGTTGGGGTCTTTGGAGAGAAAGCGATCCACAATGGCACCGTATTCTGCGCGCAGGGTCCCTTCCAAGTAGAGAACCTTGATTTGGGCCTCGACGACCAACGCGGGTGCCGAGCGCTCATTGTTTTCGGGGATTTTCTCTTCACTCAGCGGATCGATGCGGACCGCGTAAACGTGCCGTCCCTTCACCGGAGGCCGATATTCGAACATGACCTCTTGCGGGCCGGGTTGATCATCTAGAACAAGCTCCTGCTCCTGAATAGTTTGACCATCTTCCAAAAAAACAACTTTGACCACTCGCCCGGCCAGACCAACTGCTTCCACGAAAGCCTTGATTCGGGTGAGGTTATTAAGCATCATGCGTGACGGACAGTCCAGGCCTGTGATTTGAATATCTTTGAAACTGGCGTCTGTTTTCAGACTGGTTCCTACGCCGATAGTGAAGACGGGGACCTGCATCCGGGAGGAAACTTCCTCCGGTTTTCTGGCGGAATTGTGGATTCCATCAGAAACAAGAAAGATGGCCTCCATTTCCGATCGGGGCGCTGCTTTTGTGGCAGCGACAAGTGCCCGCGAAAGCGATGTGGCTGGACCATCCGGAGACAACGTCCCCAATTGGCTGATGGCGATGGTTTCGCCCGCCCGTTCCGCAAAAGGAATGACCTGCAGCGCAAAATGCTCTTTCAACCTTTCTGCCCAAAGGAGGATTTTATCTCGCGCCTGGGTAAATCGAGGAATCCCTGACACATCGTCAGCGATCTTCATGGAGGCCGATGTGTCCAGGAGGAAGACAACGGTGGGCTTTTGTCGCTCCTCGCGGTAGAAGTGAACGACAGGGCGAAAGAGAAGCAAAACCACGATCACAACGGCCAGCAGTCGCAGAAGGAGCAATAACTGCCAGCGACCCCGTTTCAGTTCGCCAAATTTCCGGTAATAGAAAACGGTGACTAGTCCCGCTGCTACCGCGAGCACTAGTACCAAGCTGACGATACTTGCGCCATTAGCTAGGGAGATTTCGACCACAGAGAAACAGGCACCTCTTATTGACAATTCCCGCTAGGAACAACGGAGCAACCTTATGGGCGACTCTTGGACTCGGACGCTTCTTGGGACGTCGTGCGACTTGATGTGCTATGACTGCCCTTCTTCTGTCCCTCGGCAAGAGCTTCTTCCCCCAGCTTTACCACCTTCACATAAACCAGAGACTTAAGGTCCGAGCCAACAGGGCCTTTGTGCGTCTTATAAAGGATGAACCGCTGGGGTTCAATGGCAGCTTGCTGGCCGCGTGAGGATGATCCGCTAGGTTCAGGCTGGACGTAAAGGACCTCGGAAAGCGGACCTTCAATCGTCCTGCCGTCGTCGAGGGTAATGCGGTGGAGATACTCTCGGGTGGGATAACTCCGGCCCGTGTATTCTTTCACGTTGGAAGTTGTTTCCCTGAACCGCCATTCCTTTTCCATCCGCTCGCTTACGACGATGCACTCGATTTGCTTGATTCTGTTGAGAGGGATTTCCCTTTGCCGCTGGAGCGTGCTATCAAATACTTTGACGCGTTTGTCCCGTGTCATATAGACCTTGCCGGCAATGATTTTCCCATCAGAGAGCTCCACGTATCCCGGCACGGCGTCCTCCCGCTCGCTGACCGGCGGTCCAAACGGATTGATAGCGGCTGGCTCTGATGCGGTTGCTAGGTCCCCAAACCACAAGAATCCAACTGCGATCACTGCAGCCATGAGGCCCGCGATCTTGCTTATAAATGGTAACTGCACAATGTGACGATCTGTCAAAACGTATGAAAAACACCTCGGCCGCATCGTCTCGGCTCCTTTTTCAACATTTACCCGTTTCCGCACCAGTGGAAACCCTCGCACGAACTTTTTCGAACCGAGTTTCCCAACTTTTCGTTGGCTTACGACCAGTTCCAATCAGTCTTGCGACATCGAGCGCCATTTGAATTAGCCGAACCCTTTTCTATTATCCATTGTTCATGATTTAGGACGATTTTCCACGGGCATCATTTTGACAAATTCCGCGGCGGGACCTGGAAGCGATCCCTCTTTGCTTCCAACCCCGAGAAACGGAATATCGAACACTTTGAAACCTCGGCAAAGAAAAGAAATGGCGACGCAGAATCCCGATAAACAGTGTTGACGTCCCCCCTACCGGTGGGAACAATGATAAGTGAGAGGTGATTTCGCCTAAACTTCTCAGTCTTTCGGAAACAGGGAGAGGACGCATCATGATGTCACCGGCGGCTGAAGGAGTTATTCGTCGGCTGGACGCGACGCGTCAGCAGTGGTGGTTTTTTACGTTGTTGACGAGCTGCGTGATGGCGGTCTCGGTTTCACTGGCCACCCTGCTAATCTTAGTGTTGGCGGATGCTTTGCTTCGTTTGTCGCAGCCTGTGCTTTTGGGGGCTTTCCTCGTTTGGATGGCGGTGAATCTTGGGCTGCTTGTCTGGGTCGTTCGGCGTGTGGCGAGAAGTCACCGCAGTCTTGAGGCCACCGCTCGCCGGATTGAAGATCAATTTCCTGAGCTTCAAAATGCCCTCATAAATGTCTTGCAGCTTCTCAACGATCCACGACAATGTAATCCCGCCTTTTGCCTGGCAGCGGTCAATCATGCGGCTTCCCAGGCCAGCCGGATTCGCTTTGAAGAGGCGGCTGCGCGGCATACCCGTTGGGAGCGGTTTTGCTACGCGATACATACCTCTCGGGACCTATTGGAGTGGACGGGCATTTTGGTGAGTTTGATCCTCCTCAGCGTGCTATGTAGCTTGATGCTCCCGAACTGGGGGTCCGCAGCCACCCGATTAATGCAACCATGGCATTTTGTGCCGGTTGTGGGGAGGGTCCAGATTCTGGAAGTCTCCCCCGGAAATACTGAAGTCCTTGTCGGAAGTAATGTGACGATTTCGGCCAAGGTTCGTGTGCCGGAGAAAAAGCCTTACGATGCCTTTCTCTATGTGATCGAAGATGGGAAGAAGGAAGAGCGCTTTCCGATGGCTGTCGATAAGGATTTAGAAAACTATAGCTTCTCGCTTCCCTCGGTTTTGAAGCCAGTGAAGTACCGCGTGGAAGTGGGTGACAGTCAGTCCCCGCTCTACCGGTTGGGCGTCTCCGAGATACCGTCGATCGCAGAAGTCGAAGTCACTCTGGATTATCCGCCCTACATGGAAAAACCCCGCGATACGTTTCGGCAGCGAGTGGCCGATTTGCGCGCGCCGCAGTTTTCCGAGGCGACGCTGAAAATCATTCCCTCGGTCCCGATCGCAGGAGGAGAAATCACGCTTGACGGACAGCCGTTGATTGGGACCACCGAAGACGGCGGTCGTGCCTTTCTTGTCAAGTTTCCGCTACTTCGCGACGGCGAGTTCGCCGTAAAGTTACGAAACATGGCCGGTTTAACGGAGCGTGCGCCGCGCATCAATCGCATTACGGTGATTCCGGACCAGCCGCCGACTGTGGAGATTGTTAAACCAACCAGCCAGTCTTCGGCAGCGGTAGGCGACAAGGTACCTATCAGGGTCCGCGCATCCGATGACTATGGTCTGGGGCGAATCAGGTTAGAAATGAAGATCCAACAAGCGGATGCCGACGGAGCTAAAGGGAGTTCGGACGAAGCCGAGCCACTCAAACTTCAAGACTGGGATAACCCGCCCGGGCCTTTCGTCGATTACGAATTGGTCCTTTCGCCGGAGCGGTTCCAACCGGGTCAAGTTGTCCTCCTCCGTGCGGTGGCTTGGGACAAGCGCAATCTGGGCAAGTTTGGGTTGGATTTGCGACCGCAAAAGGCGGAATCCCCTTGGGTCATGATCCGGCTGATTTCGACGGAAACCAAAACGACAGAGGAACTTAAGACACTCGAAAACTTGAGGGCTGCCATCTTCCGCATTTTAGAAGAACAGATTCGAGCTAAGGGAGCATTGGTGACTCTGACAAGGACGATTGAGGATAATCCCGGACAGTTTTCCGGAGGGATTCACGCGATCCGGGCGCGACAAGTTGAGATTCGCAGCAGCACGGAGGCCGTGGTCAAGTCGATTCTGGACACGGATTCAGAGGAGCGAAAAATCATTAGGCGGGTGCTAAGTAATCTCGTTGCCAATGAAATGCTCCAGGCGGTACAGGAATGCGATCGGCTGGTCAAACTCTCTGACCTCTCAAAGGCTAAGGACGAAATGGTGCCTTTAGGGCAGCATCAAGATCAGATCATCGAGACATTGCGAAAGATTCTTGATGCCGCGCGTATAGCCCAGACAGAGCTCCTCAAAGAGGCCGAGAAACGAGCGGGTGGTGATCTGCCTGATGACGTCAAGAAGAAACTGGAGGAGATTCATAGCAAGCTCCAGGAGTTCTTAGAACAACAGAAGAAGGTCATCGAGGCCTCGGAAGAATTGTCTAAGAAACCTGTCGAAGACTTTACCGAAAAGGAGGAACAGATCCTTAAGGAGTTGGCCGAGACGCAGGATGATTGGTCCCGCTTCATGAAAGAGGCCCATACAGACCTTAGCAAGCTGCCTGAGCAAGACTTTGCCAACGCCACACTTTGTCAGGAGCTTAACGAAATTCAGACGGAATTGAAGATGGCCGAGGATGCCTTATTGAAGAAATCAGTTGACATCGCTGTTCCGCTTGAACAGCTCGGCTACGAGATGGCTAAAGAGCTGACGACTAACTTGGAAAAGTGGTTGCCTGATACGCCCGATCGGGAGAGGTGGAGTCAAGAAGAGTCATTGAGTGACCAGGATAAGGAAGCACCGATGGCGGAACTTCCTGGTCAGCTCGAAGATTTGATCGGCGAACTAATGGAACAGGAGGAAGACCTCTTTGACGAGATGGAGGATATCTCGTCAAGTGCTGCGGACTCGTTAGACAAAGGGGCGGGCTGGGATGCTGCAGATGGTCCGATCTCGAATATGAGCGCGAAAGGCGTCACGGGCAACCGATTACCCAACACAAGTGAAATCGGTGGACGTTCGGGTGAGGGTCGCAGCGGCAAATCGAGCGGTGAGTTCGTCAGCGAGGAGGCTGTGGGCAAAGGAGGTCGGAAAACGCCAAGTCGCTTGACCCCTGATCCCTATATGAAGGGGCAAATTAAGGATTTCAGTAAGGATCCGACAGGTGGCGCAACGGGCGGGGGAAAGGAAAGTGGCCAAGGCGGGCAGGGACTCGAGGGTCCAACACCGCCGCCCCATGGTCCGAGGGAGTTGCAACGACTGGCCGGCAAGCAGGCTGAGCTTCGCAATAAGGCAGAATCTATCAACGCCCAAATGCAGGTCCTCAACTACCATCACACGGATATGGAGCAACTGATCGAGCTAATGAAGGAAATTGAGCGGGATCTGTTGGCCGGACGATACCAAAATGCCCTCCGTAAGCGCGAGGTCGTCTTGCAGGGATTGCGGACCCAAAAGGAGTACGTGGGCGGTGAATTCGAGGTGAAACAAGATGCGACTTTGAATATCCCCAAGGATGTCCAGAAGGAAATCCTGGGAAGTGTTCAAGAACCGGCCCCGGCCGGGTGGGAGGAAATTGTCCGCGGATACTACCGACAACTGATCGGCACGAGCACTGGTACCGGTCGTCCGCAGTGAGGGAGACAGCGTCTGAGATGATGAACCGATTGATGCGACTAGTTACCGCACTCATGCTACTTGTTTGCGGCTGGGGCACGCGGTTTGCCTTGGGCCAAGAACGGCAGAAGGTGGTTATTCCCTTTGACTTCGAGTCCCGGTTCGACGGGGGCCGCTACGGTCAAATGGTCGGGGACATGATTTGGCAAAAGCTCCACCGGGAGGGTGGCTTTGTCATCCCGGATTCGATGGCCGATGTTCGGGATTACTGCTCGATGAACCAAATCAAATTGGGTGCAGAAACGCCTCTTGAAGATGTCCGCAAGATCGTGAAAAGAGACTTTGATGCCGATATTGGCATTTGGGGTTCGATCGAGCGAGCCCCTGGCGCTTCTGGAGAAATCTACGACATTACGATCAAGTGCGTGGATTTTTCCAGTAGTGCCGAGCCGAAGGTAATTTACGAAAAATCGGCCAGGACGAACTCGGTCAGCGAGATTCCCCACCTATACGTGCAAGAGATGTTAAACGCCCTATATGAACGAGAGCCAGGGCGTGTTGCAGCCGTGAACCCCATAGCAGAGGAAAACTGGCAAAAGAATCCAAACCTTATATTAGGCGGAGACTTTGAAAGGGCAATTCGTGGGGTTCCCGTGGGATGGGAAGACCGTGCTGGGCAAGATCGCGAGCCGCTCGGTCGCCTCGTTGCGTGGGTCCCAGAACCAGAGAATCCGAACAATCACGTGATTCGTTTCACCTTTGATCAAGGGGTTGGTGATTCAACTGGCGTTATGTACTACAGCCTTCCGTTCCAGGTCCAGGAAGGGGCGACGTATCGTTTCCAGTGTCGCTGGAGAAGTGATGGCCCGGCCGTTAAGGTATTTATCAAATGTTACGCGGAGATGCCAAGTGAGTATCGCGTCCAGGGGACACAACCCGGTCCTGGATCGCCGAGCTCTTCTACAAGAGGAGGTGCCACGGGGACCGGGAGTCCTTCAGCACGGAGTGGAAGGACGACTGCCCCCGGATATGTGGACTGGAGCCAGATGCGAGAATGCTACCGCAGCCAGCAGAATCTCAAAGGGCCCCTTAATACTTGGAATGTGCATACGGAGG
>Ga0209508_1001934_pt1 | contig 14793 bp, 15 predicted proteins | sample AD_UKC129_MetaG_FD_184427 | JGI IMG/M metagenome (GOLD analysis project Ga0209508, IMG submission 184427) | Active sludge microbial communities of municipal wastewater-treating anaerobic digesters from Canada - AD_UKC129_MetaG (SPAdes) (version 2) | ecosystem: Engineered > Bioreactor > Anaerobic... | reverse complement strand
CCTCCTAAAACCTACCAGCCTTTAGAAGTCGAAAAACCGTGGGGCAGGTTTATTCAGTACACTTTGAATACTCCCACCACAGTGAAAATACTGGAAATAAACCCGGGAGAGGTTTTAAGCCTCCAATCCCATAATTATAGAGAGGAATTGTGGATACCTCTTACTGATGGAGTAATGGCAGAAATAGACGGAGAGTTGTATTTTCCTGAAGAGTTAGAACCGGTGTTTGTTCCTAAACATTCTAAACACCGTCTCAGTGCCGGAGATAAGAAAGTCAGAGTTTTGGAAATCTCTTTTGGTTATTTTGATGAGGAAGATATAGTCCGGTATGAAGATAAATACGGGCGAACTAAGGACGAGTTAATCGAAGCCCTGGAGCAGAAAGCGAGCAATTGGTAATGCTTAGCTCCCTGCGAATAGGGTTTTTATCCACTTATCCCCCCACTCCCTGTGGGATTGCTACCTTTACTGAAGATTTGGTCCAAGCAATACCTTCTTCTTTTTCTCCAGAAATTATAGCTGTATCTCAGGATGACGAGACTATTTCTTATCCTGAAGAAGTTAAGTTTATAATTCAGAAGGAGAAAAAAGAAGATTATTGGCAAGCAGCGGAATACGCTAACAAAGAATTGGAAGCAGTAAGTATTCAGCACGAATATGGTATCTTTGGAGGAGAAGATGGAGAGATGGTGGTGGAGTTCTTAGACAGGCTGAGAAAACCAGCTATTACTACTTTACATACTGTTCTTTCTCAGCCTTCTCCTGGTCAGGTTGCAGTTCTCCAGAAAATAATCCAGAGATCAGAAAAAGTAGTGGTAATGAATAGTTTAGCTATTCCCATTTTAGAGGATAAATATCAGGCACCTTCCCAAAAATTGGTGGTTATCCATCATGGTGCTCCCTCCAGTTATTCCTATGAGAAGGAAGGGCAGAAGTCTGCCCTGGGACTCAGTGATAGAATTGTTTTGTCCACCTTTGGTTTGATTAGCCGGGGAAAGGGGATTGAATATGTCATTCAAGCGCTACCTGAGGTAGTACATAAGTTTCCTCAGGTAGTGTATCTAATAATAGGAGCCACTCATCCCCGGGTTAAAGCGAGAGAGGGAGAGTCATACAGGAATTCTTTAGAGCAATTGGTAAAAGAGCTGAATTTAGAAGAACACGTTATCTTTGTGAACCGTTATCTGAGTAAAGAAGAATTGGTTAAGTATCTGGTGGCTACCGACATTTACCTTACTCCTTATTTAAATTCTCAGCAAATTGTTAGTGGTACCTTAGCTTACGCTATGCGGTTTGGAAAAGTTATCATTTCCACTCCTTACTTATATGCTCAAGAGCTGATCGGAAAAGATAGAGGAATATTGGTAAAATTTGCTGATTCTCAAAGCATTAAAGATGCTCTTTTCAGGGTTTTAGAAAATCCTGCTTATTTTCGCCAAATAGAAAAAAACGCTCAAAAGTTTGGTGCTAAATTAAAATGGACGGAAGTGGGAAGAGATTATGCCCGATTATTTGAAGAAATTATTAATCAAGAAACTGTTTCTTTCTCGGAAAGAAATCAGCCTGATTTCTCAAGTAAATCACTATTAGTCGAAGATTAGCTAAATTTTGAATGGTGAGAGATAAGATAGATATGCATATTTTACAGGAAAAAGCAGTTCTTTCCTCAATCAAGCTGGATCATTTAGCTTCCCTCAGTGACCACTTTGGTCTTTTGCAACATGCTGATTATAAACTTCCCAAATTTGAGTTTGGATATACTACTGACGATAATTGTCGAGGACTCTTAGTGGTTTCTAAATTTTACTCTATTTCCCCTGATCCGCTGGCGAAAAAATTGGCTCAGCGGTATCTGGCTTTCCTTCGTTGGGTTCAAAAGGAAAATGGTCAGTTTCATAATGAAGTTTCTATCGACCGGCGTTTCCTGGATGTAGTTGGTTCAGAAGATTGTCAATGTCGAACCTTCTGGGCTTTATCAGCTACTTTGAATACCGCTATTCCTGTAGACTTCAAATTAGTTATAAGGGAGATGCTGGAAAAATTTCTTCCTACTCTATTTTCTTACTCTTCGCCTCGCCCGGTAGCTTTTTTAATTTTTGGGTTGAAAGAGCTTTCCCGGCAAAGAGAAATCACTTTCCCCAATTTAGATATACCTTCTGCTGTTCGTACTCTGGCAGGAAGATTAGTTGAACAATATGAAAGAAACGCTTCTCCTCAATGGGCCTGGTTTGAAGATATTATGACCTGGGGCAATGCTCTTCTTCCTGGTTCTCTTTTTGTTTCTTATCAACTTTTGGGAGATAAAAAGCTATTAGAAATAGCCAGGGAGAGTTTCGATTTTATGAGCGATCATGTATTTGACCATCAGCTTATATTTCAGCCAGTGGGAAATAGAGGGTGGTTTCCTCGGGGAGGGGAAAAAGCCCAATTTGATCAGCAACCTATTGAGGCCATGTGGATGACTATTACTGGAGAAGAGGCGTTTGAGGCAACTGCTCAACCCCACTATCGGTGTAAAGCTCGGTCTGCCATTGAGTGGTTTTGGGGAAGAAACTGCCATTGTCTTCCTCTTTATGACCCTGAGGACGGATCCTGTGCTGATGGATTAACCCCGGATGGGCTTAATCCCAATCGGGGGGTAGAAAGTACGCTTTCTGCTTTACACAGCCTTCTTTTGGCTAAAGAAAAGGGAATCTTAAACAACAACTAATTCAAATTCAGTGAAATTCTCTTTTTATTTTTTGATAAACTTCTTCTCGATTATTGTAGAAAAGCTGAAAAATTGCCACGTCAGGGCGGCTTTTAATACCTTCCAGAAAAGGGAGGGGAAAAACGGGGATAGTAGCTAAAACTCTTTTTTCACTATTCACTGCCTCTCTCACTGCTTTCTCAAATTCAGGAGAGCAAAGCTCCATCTTTCCAATTTCATCGATGACTATTACTTCACAAGAAGCAAGGGCCTCATTAATTGCTTTTACCCCCACTTTTTCTAAATCTTCAATGTTTACTCCATAGCTGCCTACTCTGAAGGGAGAATTTAGTCCTTTTTGAGCTAAAATTCCTTCTTCTCCGGCCAGAGTAACAATCTTAAAGCCCACTCGTTCTCCGCAGGATCTTATCTCCTCAGTATAAAAACCACCAGCCGGGGGTAAGGCAGGAATGAGGCGCTTTATTAAAGTGGTTTTTCCTACTCCAGGTCTTCCGGTTATTAGAAGGTGCTTGGGAAATTCTTTCATCAAATAGACAACTTCCCTTCTTTATCTCGATAATGACATTTTTGTATATCAACCTAACTCATCTGAAACGCTGACCCTATTATCTCCTAAATATTTTAAATATTAAAGAAGTTTTTATAATTAATTCACCACTTTTGGATAAATATGCTATAATGTTTTCCGGTTTGCAAAAATTACACTTTTACCAGAGGAGGATATAGTTTATGGCGCTACGAATAGATGAAGAAGTGTGTTCAGGATGTGAGCTGTGTGTCCAGATTTGTCCCGATGTTTTTGAGATGAATTCCGACGGTATATGCAGAGTAAAAAATGGAGCTGATGAGAGCCTGGATTGTGTACAAGAGGCTATCGACTCCTGTCCTACTGCTGCTATCATTCAGGAATAGGAAAAGTTTTTTTGACCCCTTGCCTTATATAAAGGGGTTGTATAAAATAGGTAACCAAAATAAAAGCGCCCCCATCGTCTAGCCCGGTAAGGACACCGCCCTTTCAAGGCGGCGGCAGCGGTTCAAATCCGCTTGGGGGCGCCATTATTTTTGTAGAGCCACTTTTAGCACTTCCTCCTTCTCTTTTTTCCTTTTCTTAACCCCGAAGGGCGTTGTCCATAAAAAGGGGGTATTAGAATGGGAAAAGTTTTAAAGTTGGTTCAACCTAAAACGTGGGAAGAGTATTTTGAGGAGTTTTTATTACAAAAGCAAATTGAGGGTCTAAGACCACGCACCCTCGAAGATTACCGCTACCACATAAACCATTTCTTTAATAGGGCAAACCTTGAGGATTGGGAAAGTATTCAAAAGAGAGTAAAAGAGTATTTTACTGAAAACATTGCCCCCGCTACCTTTAACACTCGACAAAAAACTCTTAAAGCTTTCTTTCGCTACCTTGTAGGACAAGGAGCTATTCCAGCAAATCCTATAACTTTCAAAAAGAGAAAAGAAGAGGGAAAAGCCAGGACGATTCCTAAAGAAGTTGTGGAAAAGCTTTTAAAACTACCTGAACAGAAAACTTTTACTGGCTTGAGAAACTATACTTTAATTCTCCTTACTTTAGACACAGGAATAAGACCAGGGGAAGCCTTAAGGCTATTACCTGAGAATTTTAATTTAGAAGGTAGAGAGGTAACCATACTTCCAGGAGTGGCTAAGACTAAAACTCAAAGAACTCTTCCTCTTTCTCCTTTAACTTGTTTGTGGGTTAAAAAACTTCTCTCTGTTCGCCCTAATTCCTGGAGAGAAAGTATTCCAGTATTTTGTAGCCAGGACGGAAAGCCATTACAAGTGAATTCCTGGTCTCATATATTAGCCAAATACAGTAAAAAGTTAGGTTATAAAGTAACCCCTTATGACTTAAGGCATACTTTTGCGCTATACTCTTTAAGAGAAGGAATGAACCCTTTCGCTTTACAGAGAATTTTGGGACACACTGACTTAACTATGACCAAACGTTATTTAGCACTAACTCAACAGGATTTGCAAAAGGAACACGAAAAGAGTAGCCCAGTAAACTTGTTTACCAAAAAGAGAGTGAGGAAACTACATTAAAAAAGGAAATACTCCGAAATAATTATTTTCTAATTTTGAGAGAAGTGTTACCCTTTCTTCCAAGTGGACAAAATGTCCACCTGTTTTTTTATTTTTACTTACAGGTTATATTGAAAATGAGATTAGGAAGGGTTTAGACGTTTATTTTTCCTGCTCAAAAATCTTCTTGTGCTCCTTTTTTCGCTAACTCTAATTCATAAGTTTCTCTCTGTTCATTCACCTCAATTGAGCTTAAAAGAAGAATTCCAAAATCAGAATCAGTAAAACTCAAAGTAATGTTAGTTTTTTCCCCTCGCCAACAATAATGGTCACGAAAGAGCTGGCAGGGCATACCAAAAGCTTGGAAGGTGGTTTCCTTAAGCCTCTCACAATTTCTATAACCTCTTGCTATAATAAGCACACTTTCCAATTTATCATTCCAAAAATAGTAGGCAATACTTTCAAGCTTGGCTCCTCCAATTTGCAATTTTTCGTCATCCCTTACACACGTTTTAGACATTCCTCCGTCTTCTTCTTGCGCTACTCTCATACCATCAATACTATTAATATTTGTTCCCCATTCCAAATCCCGAAAGCCATTTGGCTCTTTGTCTTTAAAAGAAAGCGGGTTATATTCTGCAGAAGCAACGCTACCGATTAATAAAATTAAAGCTAAAACTAAAATTGAAATTGAAATCAAATGTAGACCTTTCATACTTACTCCTCCTTTTACAAGTAAATACGGAATTTATTTTACCATATTTACCCACTATAGCTAAGTTAACTATTGGACAATTCATTAGGAATTTCTGTTATTCTGGGTAATTTTTGTCCATGTTTGGCTGGTATATAATTTTTGTCATTTAGTTTCAGCTTTAATTCAGTAAATATCGCTATATTAATCCCGCCTGAGGCCATTCTGGAGGTTAAATGTCCTCTTCTCGCTCGTTGTAAACTGCCTCAACGATTAACACATTAGCCCCCTTCGCTCGTTCGTCAATAACTTTTTCTACTTCTTCTTTAGTGGGGAAAGTTCCTATTTCCTCATTGTCAATAGTAACAATAAAACCTTCTTTTCTCAGTCTCACATATACAAGCAAAAAAGGCTTCTCTTTCGTTCCTATTTTTTCTTCCAGCTTATTTAACCTCTCTTTGATTTTCATTTAATCTCTCCTCCAATTTAGTAATTCTCTCTTCCAGCTGCTCATATTCATAGAGCTTTAAAACTGTCTCTAAAATAGCCTTAGAAGCACTCACCCGGGGGCTCTCACCTTCGCCAGTTAACATAATTTCTCTCAAAGTTTCAATCGCTTCTCCAGTAATTCCCTCTAATCGGGAAAGAGTTAAAGTAATAAACCGTCGTTTAACTTTCCTAAATACTTCCTGAAATTCTGGAATTTTTAGCCAGGTGTAAATAGTTCTCTCTGAAATCCCTGTTCTTCTGGAAGCTTCCGCTACAGTAGGAGCTTCTAAAAGAGCTAAAGCCACCGCTTCTTTTTTATGTAATCTCTTGTTGCGAGTTGCCATTTTCTTCTTCACCTCTCTTTCTTTTCAGTATTGAGGAAATTACTTCTTTAGCATAAGGGTCGGGTAATTTATTTGACCAAGACCATAAAGCATAAGATTGCTCTTCGCTAAAGCCTGAAATTTTGGCTATTTGGTAAATATTTTTATTTTTCATTTGTTCCAATTCTTCAATAGTTGTTTCACTGGTTATTAAATCCATTTTGTTTTCCTGTTTAGGAAAAATTTTTTTCTCTACGTTTTTGTTGGCAGAATTGGCAGGAAGTCCTTCAAATCCTTGTCCCACGCTGGTTTGAGTTTCTGCCAAGTTACTGCCAACCATTTTTGAGTTGGCAGTTAAACTGCCATTACTGCCACTATATTTATTTTTAGGTAAATTGCTTTTTTCTTTATTCTCTAAGGGAAAAAATATTCCTCTTCCTTATAATTAAATACCTTGGCAGAATTGGCAACTGAACTGCCATTCCTGCCAACATCAGACATCAGATTGGCAGTTTGTTGGCAGGAACTCGAAGCCTTGTCTGGTGCGGGTTTCAGGTAGTTACTGCCATTTCTGCCATCAATTTCACACATATTTTTTTTATTTTTTAAACAGTAAATTCCCCTTGCTTCTTTTTCAATTTTTCCTGTAATTAAAAGGTTGTTAATAGCTCGGAATAATGTTCTTTCTGGTGCACCAGTTAATCTCGTGAGTTGTCCAGTAGAAAGAGAAAAATTTTCTTTAAGGAGGTCTAAAACGTTATATTCTAAACGCTGAGTTTTAGTGAACTCGCTGTCTGGTTTTTCCACAACAGTAAATTCGTCTTCCTGCTTTTGGATGTAAAGCTTTGGTGTGTAGCCAGTTAACCTGTTCTTGGCTATTTCTAACTTTCTAATGTCCTCTTCTTCAGTTGTTTCTAAATTAATTACTACGTCACAACCTCTTGGCAATGCTGAAGCTCCTCGGGATTTATAAACCTTAGAGCGTTCTTTCGAACCTTTAGAATTGTGGTGAACCAAAATAATAGCCACACCAGTTTCTCTGGTCAGTTCTTTTAATGGTTGAATGATTTTATTATTAACTTCTGAATTGTCTTCCTCTTTTTTTAGTGAGAAGAATAGGGAAACCACATCAATAATAAGGAGGTCTATTTTGTGTTTGTTTACTAAGGATTTAAGGTTCTCTACTGGACAAGGTTGGTCAAAAAACAAAAGTTTACTGTTACTTTGGAATTCTAAAAGTTGTAATAAATTACTTCTCAAGGTTTTAGGGGTCTCTAAGTCAAAATAAGCCACTTTCAAAGTAGGAAGTTTTTCCCCTAAAAATTCTCTACCCTCGGCTAAATTTACTGCCAAGTGGTAGAGAAAGGTTGTCTTCCCCACTCCTGGGTCAGAGCTGAGCAAGTGAAGAGCTCCTTGAAAGAGGAAATTACCCAAAATAGAAACAATAGATTCATCGGTGAAAAGCTCTTCCATTGGCAGAGGTTCAGGAAGAGAACTTCCTTCTTCAGTATTCAGTTTTTGGGTTAATTGCTTAAACTGCTCAATGGTGATTTTCCCCTCATTTAATTTCTCAGTAGCTTTAGCAATAATTCGCTTATTGGAAAGCTCTTTCAATCTATATAGTTGGTGGGGAAAAAGAGTAGCAGTAGGGGAAGAATTCAAAATTTCCAAAGTAACTTCCCTCTCCATTCCCTTTTCTACACAGTGGCGTAAAACTGAGGGAAGGTCTATGGGCTCTCTTCTATTTCTCATTTTCCTTAGTATGCGAAAAATAGCCTTGGTTTCTGGGAAAACAAAATCTCTTAAGTTTAATTGCCTCAGCTTTTCGGGGTCTTCAGAGAGAACTACGGAACTTAAAACTTCAGCCTCAGCGGTTGCGCCTGCTAAAGGTTGGGTGGGGGAGACCCCCACCTCAGGAGTAGTTTTTGTTTTAGGAGAATAAACTTGGCTGGACAAGTTGCTTCTTTCCTCCTCCCTTGGGTAATTCGTTAAATCGTTTTGTGTCCCATAAATAGAGGCATAAATAAAGTTGCTCACCGTAGCCACGATTCATTTTTCTTGCATATTGTAAAAAGCGGGAAAGAGGGCAAGAAAAAACTTTGTCCTCATAAACAACCTCCATAATGTCTACGTCAGCCTCTTTCAATGCTTCAATAATTTCCACGTTGTAGCTCCAAGCCAAGGGTTTCTTTAATAGGTGCTCTGGCTTGGCTTGGCGAGTAGCAATAAACAAACCGTCTTCAATTCTCAACTTATGACAAGGAACAGAATTTGAGGCATAATGTATTCGCATATAAATTTCCTTTCCGCCCTGACTTTCACTTTTGGGGAGTAGAAGTCAGGGCATTTTCTTCTTCTAAGATTTCTTCCACAGGGACATTAAGAACTTCAGCAATTCTTTCAGCCACTTCTTGAGACATCGGTAAATGTCCATTCTCAATCTTAGAGAATGTAGTTTCAGGGATGCCCACCTTAAAAACTAATCTCCACTGAGGTAAGCCAGCCTTAAATCTTAGTTCTTTTAGTTTTGACCATCTAATAGCCAACTTTTCTTTTCACCTCCAAGAACTTGATTTTACTTCCACCTTAGTATACGATGGTTTTGAACCAATTTTGGGGGGTTAAATGGTTCTAAAAGTGGTTCTGGGGGAAGAATTATGGAAAGCGCTTATGAAGGTTCAACTTTTATTCCTGTAGAAGGCTATGAATGGATTGAAGCTATAGCACCTAAAAAGGAAGGTGGTCATATTGAAGACCTTATAAGGGGTAAGCCTCAACCTTGTTTAGTGGCAAAACCAGGGAATTTATACCGAATAGTTGAACTTTTAGACCCTTACAAGAAAGGTCAGAAGTTAGCTTATGAGGAATTTTATAACCTCTATAAACACCTCTATGAAAAAGAAAAGCTTATGGAAGCAATTTTAAATTTTGCCAATCATTATGGCTCAATTGTAGAGCTTGAAACTTTTTTAATGCTACCTGAAGGTAAAAAAGGGAAGCCTGTGCCAATTCTGACAGGAGTTCCATTTGAATATTGGGAAGATGAGATTTATAATTTTTGGAATTATTTTGCTCTCTATGAGGCTATTTACCCTAAACCAAACTATAGATTATTAAAAGAACATATTCTATGGACAAAAAATGGAGTTTGTTATTGGTATAGAGTAGGGAAACGAGCGGATTTAGAGGTGGGAAAATCTCCCAAATTTAAAGATAACCCTAATGGTGCTTTTGTCAAGGTAGGCACTTCCTTTTATAAAGGGGGGCAGGAGCTTATAGCTTCAGACTCAAAAGTTAAAGATTTAGGTTTTGTTCGTGGTGATTTAGAAAAACCAGCTAAATATTTGCTTACTAAAAAGATTAATACATATTTAAAAGAAAATACCAGGCTAATGTTGAATTCTGAGGGGAAAATATTAGTTACTCTTAATGGCACTTTAAGCCTTATATGGTTTCAGTTTGCCCAATTAGTGGCAGGAAAAAGAAAAATTATAAACTGTCCTTATTGTGGTCTTTTTTTGGATGTAACTGGAACTCGATTAACTGCTCATCCAGAATGCAGAAATAGTCACAAAAAAGAGAGTTATTACCAAAGATTGAATGAAGCAAAAGAATTATATAAACAAGGATTAAGTCCTGAAGAGATTGCCTCTCGTTTTGACAGTAAAGAATTTCCTAAGTTTTCAGACCCTGAATGGTTAAAAAAGATTTTAACTAAACCAGTTGCTCTTGAAGCCAAGAAGTAAGTCCGTTGGTGCCAACAAAGGGAGAATTAAAGGTGCTAAACTTAATCAAATGAGGAGGTGTATTTATGAAACGTTTAGTTATTTTGTGTTTAGTTATGGTATTTGTATTATTTACCACCACCATTGCTTTTGCATCTATTGATGATGATTTGGCAAAAATCAAGTCTGCTTATGAAAGTGGTAATATAGATGAATTTAAAGAAGCAATTTTTACTCTATATGATGATCATATTGGCAAAGGTCAAACTAAGCTTGCAGAGACGCCCGTAGAACCAATTAAAAAATGGTCTGGTAGCGGTGCGAGGAGCACTGAACCATTTACCATTACCTCTACTCCTTGGAAGGTTAAATGGAATAGCGAGAGCGATTTTTTAATGATTTCACTTTCCAATGCTGAAGATGGTGAAATTATAGATATACTTGCAACCATCACAGAGAAGGGAGCAGGAGAAACTTATGTCTATGAAAAAGGCAAATTCTTTCTTACTATTACTGGTGGGGGTAACTGGGAAGTAGAAATTGAGGAATAGTTTGCAGAGGAAAAAAGAGAAAATAACTTGAAAGAAAATTAATAAGGGCGTTGCTCATAAAAGGGGTTAAAAAAAGGGAAAGAAGGTTGGAAGTGCCCAATGAAGGGCTTTGTAGCTAGCCCGGTAAGGACACCGCCCTTTCAAGGCGGCGGCAGCGGTTCAAATCCGCTTGGGGGCGCCATTATTTTATCTCTATAAAGTGCTTTATCTTTTCTTCCTCTATTTCTCCCCATTGATAAGATAAGAAATAGGATGATGGTAAAGAGGGCCATCAGTTACTAAGGTGTGGGATTCTCTCTTGTTCTTCTCCCCAGCGGAGGTCAATACTTGAATTTATTAGTTCTGCAACGAAGAATAATCATGATGCCGACCCGGATAGCGAGAATCTAAATTTGTCTTTTTGTGTTTTTGCTTTTTCGGCGGGTTACGAGGGGGATATTCCCCCTCATAGTTCTGTGGCAATCCCGAGTTTTTAGCTCTCTTTACCTGTATATCTTGATAATAGCGAGCAAAAGTGGGTCTGGCTCTCTTTTACTCTTTTAACAGTTCCTCGAGAAGCTCCAAGAACTTTTCTACCACCCGGGGATCAAAATGGTGGCCAGATTGTTCTTTAATGTGTTCTAGAGCTTTCTCTTGAGGCCAGGCGGGGCGATAAGGTCGATCAGAGATTAAAGCATCCCACACATCTACTACCGCAAATATCCGGGCTGATAGAGGGATTTCCTCTCCCTTTAGCCCTCGAGGATATCCTGTCCCGTCCCACCGCTCATGGTGGTAATAAGGGATATCGATAGCCGGACGAAGGTATTCAATGGGAGAAAGAAGCTCCCAGGCATAAACGGGGTGCTTTTTCATAATTTCCCACTCCTCAGGAGTTAAAGGACCGGGTTTCAATAGAATTCTATCCGGAATGCCCATTTTACCTATATCATGGAGAAGTGCTCCTCGACGAATGTGGATGAGGTCTTCGGAACTCACTCCCAAGGCTTGAGCTAACTTTACAGTTAAATCAGCTACTCTTCGGGTGTGTCCTTCAGTTTCCCGATCTCGGAGTTCCAGTGCTTGGGCCCAACCTTCAATGGTGGTATCGTAGGCTAAGGTCAACTCCAGGTGAGAGCGATTGAGTTCTTCAAACATAGTAATGTTATCGATAGCTATGGCTAATTGCCCTCCTATGGTAATTAAAAATGTTGTCCAATCTGGAGGAGGATTAAAGGAGAGTCGATGAAAAGCTATCAGCACCCCTTGGATTTTACCTTTAGCTACTAAAGGTATGGCAAAAAGAGATAGAAATTTTTCCTTTTCTATAAAAGGAGGAAGGAAAGAAAGCTCTTTTTCTCCGATTTGAGGAATAAACAGGGACTTTTTCTCTAATATCACCTCACCCAGGGCTCCCTCTCCTGGTCGGAACTGATAAGCAGCCCCATCAGGAAAGAGAAACCCCAGGCCAGCTTTATAGTGTAGAATTTGAGTGGAAGGATCGATTAAATAAACACACATAGCATCGATTTTTAAGTGACGCAGGGCTTCTTGCAAAGTAAAATCCAGTACCGTTTTTAAATCTAAGCTGGAGGCAATAGTTCGGTCGATGGAGTGCAAACTGCGCATCATATTTATGTATCTTTCTAATTGTGAGAAAAGCCGAGCTCGCTCACCGGAGGTAGCCACTTGATGGATGAAAGTTTGGGCAAAACCAGATACCTCAGAAGATAGAAAGTCAGGTTTATCTACCAACCATATGAGAGCTCCCCAGCTCTCCGGAGATTTCCCTAAAAGAAAAGCTTCTACTTCTTTTATTTCCAATTCTTTAGCTATTTTCTCTAATCGAGGATACTTGGTTTCCCCGATAAAGTTCACCGCTAAAGAAGAGCCATTTTGCAACAAGTCATCGAGGAACTGGTCTTTCTCCGGGGAGTCTAACCAGGACTTGAGAGTGGAGGAGGAAGAGGAAGGAAAAACAGAGAGAACCTCCCACTCTTTATTGTCTTTAAGAGCAAGGAAGAAAGCTGACTTTACCCCGAACTCCTCAACTGAATAACGTACAGCTAACTGAGCTAATTTTTCTAAATCCAGAACTTCTGAGAGTTCTTGTGTTCCCCGATAGAGACGGCTTAGCATGTACAGCTGGAAAGCAATCTGTTTTTCTGCTCTTCTGAGGTCAGTAACGTCTACTAAAGAAATTACCGATTGTTTGGTGTGGGGAATGAGATCTACACTGGTTAAAACCTCTCTGATATTACCCGATTGATCTATAAGGTGGCTGGTATATTTTTTAGGAACTGCCTCTGGGGTAGCTCTGCGTTTTTGATGATATTCTATCATATCGTAAACATCAGGAGGAACAAAGAATTGGATGAATTTCCTCTTTCCTTCTATTTCTTCTCTCTTGATACCGGTTAGTTTTTCAAACTCCCGGTTGGCTAAAGCTATAGTCATATCTTCTTCTACTAAAATTGTGGCAGATCCGGAGTTTTCAAAAATAGTTCGATACCGTATTTCAGATTGAGCAAGCTCTCTTTGCGCTTTCCTGAGCTCGGTTATATCTCTAATTAAAGCTATCCAGGCTAATATCTCATCGGTAGTTTTAATAGGAGAAAGAGAAGCCTCTAAGAAAAGCTCTTTTCCACCCGGGAGACGAAGAGTAAAAGAGTGATTAATTCTTGAGCCTTGCTGGAGGAGCTTTTCTTCCTCGGGAGAAAAAAGGTCAGGTAAGAGAACTTTAACCGGTAATCCTTTTATCTCTTCCCTTTTTTTCCCTAAGAGCTGCCAGAAAGCAGGGTTGGCTAATTGAACTATTCCTTCTCGGTCAAACACTAAAAGAGCATCATTCATGTTGTTGATAACTTCCCGGGCGATAAAAGCAGGAGTAATATCCACTAAGTGATAGTGCCAGATAACTGGTGCACCCGAAAATACGAAAGAAAAAATGGGGATAAAGCCCAGAGGAGGGATAGGAACTCCTAAAGCAGGTAAAAAATCTATTGCTCCTAAACTGGCTATTAAAAAAGCTTGAAAGAAAAGCCTGGTTCGAAGCTTAGCTACAGGAGATGTCTCTTCCTGGCTTTTTTTATAATATTGTAGGAGGCTTGCCAGCAACATATAGAGGAAAAAAACTAAAAAGGGAATGCTTAGCCATCCATAATGGGGGTAATACCCCCAGGGATGTAATTTCACTCCGGAAATAAAATTATCGCTGACAAGGGCGCACAGGGAGAAAAAGAAAGAGAAAACCCACGCAATCCAGGCTGTTCGCTGGCGGGAAGAAGTACGAAGAGCAAAAATGGTAAACTGGAAAAGGCTGGTAGAAATAAAAGGCACTCCCAAAAAAGCCAGTCTGGACCAAACAAGTGCTATTTCCTCATTGGGAGAGGCATACATAAAAGAATTAGGGAACAACCACAGAAAAATAGTAAAAGCAATTAAAGAGAAGAAAATACTTTCCCGGGAAGCTTTTTCTCGAATTAAAGTTATTATCCCCACTGCAAGTATTGTCCAGCTGGTGAGGAGGACCGCCAGAGCGAAGATAGTGAAACTATAATCAGAAATTTGAAGCACGGCATTTTTAAATATAATATCAAACAAAATGGCGGTGTACCTCCTTAGTAATGGATAAATTAAAGCCGGCTTTTACTTCATTCCCTGTTCCCTCCCCATAAGCCTATAAGAATCATTACCTTTCTTTTCTGGAGAATCTGAAGCAGTATATTTAACTCACCCATTATGTTTATACACTTTATCAATGATCTTTATTCCTTAATCGGGATTTAAATAGTAAAATGCCGGAGGTCCTCCTGTAGAGCCCTTCCCATATCCATAGTTTCCTGGATTGCCTTATCCATTTCTTGTAGTGCGGCACTCTGCTCTTCGGCTGAGGCAGCTACCTCTTCGGCTGCAGCAGCATTTTCTTCAGAAATGGAGGCGACGTTGCTGAGTTTGGTAAATACCTCTTCAGCCTTTTCAACTACTTCTTGAGTTTCAGCTTCATTTTGACGGGAAATTTCTGACATTTCTTGAACCAACTGGACGATTTTTTGAGATATCTCTTCCACTCGTACGAAAGAAGAAGAGATAGAATTGGTTTCCTCAGTTACTACCTGATTGGCCTGATAAATATCTTGAAAAGCCCGCCGAGCTCTATCCACTGCTTGAGTTCCGCTCTCTACTCTCTTGGTGCTTTCCTCCATAGAATTTACCGCTTTATTGGTTTCTTTTTGAATGTCTCCAATTAAACCAGCAATTCGTTGAGCAGCATGGG
>Ga0209508_1001930_pt1 | contig 14812 bp, 10 predicted proteins | sample AD_UKC129_MetaG_FD_184427 | JGI IMG/M metagenome (GOLD analysis project Ga0209508, IMG submission 184427) | Active sludge microbial communities of municipal wastewater-treating anaerobic digesters from Canada - AD_UKC129_MetaG (SPAdes) (version 2) | ecosystem: Engineered > Bioreactor > Anaerobic... | reverse complement strand
GCGATAAGGAAACCCGGTTGGTTCTAGCGTCACGCTTCGGTCGCTTGGCCGTGCAGAGAAGCTCAGCTTCATCGGTTCGCCAGTATGCCAACTGAGTACTCCCTCCACGTCGATGAGACCATTGGGCTGGAGATCATTCCAAGCACTTCGCACGTGCTCTAATAAGAAAGCGTCACGAAGGGTGTTATCCAATCGGATTTGCCGACCTCGAAATCGCAGCGTCAAAATGGAACCGCTGGCGTCAGAGAGCAGGGTTCCATCTGCGGTGATTTGGGCCGAACCCTGAACCCCCTTCAACTCCTCAAAAGACCACGCTTCATCGCGCATGATGAGTCGGCCCGTGATGTTGGAGATGGGATAGGGAAATCCCTGATACTTGATGGAGCAGCGATTAAGGGTTGCCTCAAGGTGGCGATGAAGTTCCTCACCCGGTTTGTCCTGCCAAAGGCTCAACCAAAAGTCGGCCGTTCCGGACAGTTGGAGGGAGCGGATGGTCTTGCGCGTCTTGGGATTTAAAATGGCATCGACCAGACGATCATCCAAAGTGATCTCTTTTCCACTGAGAAAGATTTGCGACCTTGGTGATGTCAGCGGCGTTAACACTTGGCCACGAATCTCGACAGGTTGGCCATTGGCCCGAGCCACCAATTGGATTGTCAATCGCTCTGGAGTCAATTCCATGCGGCCATACGTTTGCTGCAAACGGTAAGGAAACTTGTAATAGGCAAATGAAACGTTTTGCAGATCGGCCACCACACGGAATTGCGAGCCTTCCCTTCTTGAACTGAATTGAATCGATAGGTCAACTAACCCCTGGGGGAAGTATTTTGGCCATTCCTCTTGTAAGACGCGGGGAAGCAGCTGAACAACGGCCGGGTCAAACTCCAGATGTTCACAGCGGGCCTCCAAATCAAAGGGGTCCGATAATGTCCAGCCGAACAGAGTAAAAGAGCTGACATTGAACACCGTTTGTCCCATGGTCGCCGACAGATTACGGACCTCGATCCCCGAATTGCGACAAGCGAAGCTTGCCCGAATATCCGAAATGGGGTGTGGCAGTCGAGAATCGTCGATTCGCCCTCGCACGATCTGTCCCGCAACATCGAAAGTAATCCGCGGGGGACTCTGCATGTCTATGTAAAGCTGAAACGTCAAAGCCAATTGTGCCCGCAAGTGTTGGAGGCTTTCCAAACGTTCCGTGATTTCCAGGGGAAGCGCACCCTGGAATTCTGGGCCAAATTCGATGGAGTCCACGCGACCGGCAAGACGGGTTCGCAAACTGCCGGGATCGATACTGCCTTCGACATCGATGCGTCTCAAGAAATCGCCGGTCATTGTACCCCGCAGATTCCACAAGGGAGCACCATCTTCGGTGGTTAGGGCAAAAGGGGTTAATGACAGTTGGACATCCCGTAAGGTCAATCCCGAGGTGGGACTCTTCCGCATATCCACGATCTCGATCAGCCCATTTTCGATTTCGAGCGGAACGCATTGGCCGGAACCACGCGGCAGCGGAAAAAGACGTGCAATATTCCAGCCATCTTGCTGCCGATTCACGAGATGGAGGTGGGGCCGACGAATGACAACGCGCTTAATCTGGAGCCTCTTGGCCAAGAGTTGCTGGTAGTCCACTGGACCGGCCAGGAATAGCTCATCAACATCAAGAAGGAGACCCGAATGGCGATCACCATGAGGATCGAGGACACGTAAACCGCGAATTTGAAGTCCTTCGCCGATAATGACTTGCGCGGATCGGATGCGAATACTCAAACTGGGGAATAGTTCAGAGCAATGGGCTTCAATAGCCCGCTTCAGTTTCGAATCAAGGCTGCGGTAAATGGTAAATGCGTAACAAAGACCCGCTACAAGTGAGATCAACATTCCCCACTTGCAGAATTGCCAAACCGGTCTTGCGGGTCTTCGCCGGTCCTTCATCCTAGACGACCATCCGTGGCATTACTGTGGGTACTCCATAACCTTGCAGGACATTCAAAACAAAACCACGTTGCGAACCAGCCTAAGTGTCCACCATTTTTACATCGCGAACTCGTATCCCCTGGATTGTTTCGGCCAAAAAACCGGCCCCCAGCACAATCAGTCCTGGAATGGCGGGCCATCGGTAACGGATGGACGCCACAAAGATCACGTGAAGCAGTGTGACATATACCGCCGGTAACCAACAGACGGCCACAGGCCAACCGATGCTCTTGAATTTTAGGCAACCAGCCAGTCCCAAGACCAAAACTCCGAGCAAACAACCTGCGACAATCAGGTTAATTGGCCAGACGTTAAATCCCGGATCGTTAGGAAACGGATTCCACAGTCGCCGAAACTTGACAATAGCCAAGCTCACCACCTGCCGAGGATGTGACCAAGCCCAGCGGATGGCCTCGGCAGAGAGGCGTCTGTCAAATTCAAGCTCAAGGTCGATCGGGCGAGCGTCCGGCCTCGACTGCTGCAATTCGCGGAATTTGTTCGGCACAAAGCTCATATCACTGGCCCCGGTAGCACCGGGATGCAGACCATCGTAAAGGGTTGGGCCTGCCTGGGTTGTGGTGAGAATCCATCGTCCGGTTACCCGGTAGTTCCGAACCCACCATAAAGACATGGTCAATCCAAAGGCCAAAAGACAGACCGCCCAAAGTATGACCAGTTGCAAACGCTGCCTTGTGAAGAAAGTTATCGTTACGGTGGCGCAAAACGGAAGCCACAAGATAGCTGCCGGACGAATGAGTGTGGCTAAGCCTACGAGGCAGCCTGCAAGGAACCACTCTTTCCATGCCGTCTTGGCTGCGTGGGTTCGGGAAAGTGCCTGAGAAAGTACCAATAAGTGAACAAGCCAGACAGGTAGGAATCCTCCTTCACTGAGGATGAGAATACTCGACAGGACCATTTCAGGATGGAATGCCATGATCAAGCCGGCTAGCCATCTGGCACGACTGCCAAAGAGGTTGCCCGCCCAGATGGCCGTGACAAGGGCCGCGATAGCCCCCAGTAAGCTTCCCTCAATGCGAGCTGCCAGGGTCGGCGGCGAATCAAAAAACCAAAACAGGGGTGCTAAAAGGGCAGGGTAGCCAGGCGTCCGAAAAACAGTGCCAAAATCTCCAAACCGATATGGCTGGCAATGAGCTAAGCATCGGGCGAGGTGCCAGTAGCTCTCGCTGTCGCCAAATACAAAGCGAGGACCAAAATGCCATTCCCAGGCCACTGCGGCGACGACCCGCACGGCCAGGGCAGCCAAAAACACCACGACCAGGCACATTCGTTCCTGGTGATTCGTCTTCGGCTCATGCGGCCGGGACATGCTCAAAATGAAACGCTTCCTTTCTGGGGTTTAGCCTAAAACTCCGACGACGGCGAAAAAGCGGCGGTTACTGTCAGCCTTGCAACAGACGTCTTAACGTCGCATCAAGTCATACTAGTGAGGCTTCAGAATGGGAATGGTACACGTATTCGGAAGGTTACGTCAATGCGAAAATGGGAAAACGAAAGTGGTGGGAGAATATGAGCAACCTGTGATGGTTTGGTTCTGCAGGAAAGGTGTGGGCAGCCGGTTTGGTGGAAACGAGACGAGAAAATAAACAGTCACAAATGACGCACTTCTCCTTCCTAATCCAACGCCTGCGCCGCATGCTCAGGTCGTGCGCTGCGACATGTGACAGAAATCAGCCTTTTCCGAAGTAATTCCTCACAAATTGGTTATGGACAATGTCAACAGTTCGGTTATACTCAATGCCAATTGGGACGGTGATGATGCTACTGCTTGCAGTGATGTGAGGATGGGTGTTTCTTTGGTCTCACGAGAGGTCCTGTTTTGACAAGCAAAGGAGGTTACTCAATGGCCGCGCAACTTCCGGATTATGTCACCAGCACTAAGCCGGTGCCAAAAGACAAACGCACGCCGTGGTACGCCAGCACAGCGCCCACATACGCGGGGATTTTCCTTTGGTTCGTGTTTTGGCACCAAGTCCCATTGTTGAAGGAGCTGACTCCTGGAAGTGGTATCCCTTTGACGGCAGGAGGGGCCCTCTCACAGGGATTGGGGATTGCGCTCCTGGCGTTGATCGTGTCTGCCTTGATCTGTCACTATCTGTTTTACCTGGTGCCCGGCAAATTGGGGGTTCAAACTGGGCTACCGCTCTACGTGGTGGGGACATCTACCTATGGCGTCCTGGGCGGTTTCATTATGCCGGGTTTCCTCATGGGAGTTCTCCAATTTGGCTGGTTGGCAGTGAACGCCTTTTTCACAACTGGCTTACTTTGTGCTCCCTTTGGCGCCGGCCCGGGTACGCTCACATTTACCGTAGTGGGGATAGCCTTCGTGATTTTAGCGACATTGGTTGGCCTAAAAGGCATTCAGTACGTGGGTAAGATAGCGACCTATCTCCCATTGCTGCCGTTGTTTATTTTGGTGGTCTTGACATTCGCCTCCGTGGGCGGGTTGTCCAAGTTCGACCACAAGAAGCTGGTTGGGGCCCCAGCGGCGGCAAGCGAAAATGCACCGGCAGGTGGGGAGCAAAAGGCAGAGGCGACCTCCGCAGCGTCGGCCAAGCAGATGCCGGACCTTTCGGTGTGGGGCGTGTTCATGGCAATTTGCGCTTATGTGGTAGGCTTCTTTGCGACGGCTGGAGCGGCTGGGGTCGATTTCGGCATGGGCAACCGCGATGAGAATGACGTCAAATGGGGTGGTTTGGTCGGAATTGCCGGTGCCATCATCCTCACCGGCGGTCTCGCGCTGATCATCGCGGCGGGGACCGTCGGGGCTGGCCTGGCCGGTCAACCTGCCGTGCTTCAGCCGACTAAATTGATGGAGAACCTTGCCCCGGTCTTGGGAGAGAAGGCGCCGGCGGTTTTCTGGTATCTCTTGGCCATCGCGGCTTTTCCCCCGGCTTGTTTCTCCAGTTTCATTGCGGCTAACAGCTTTAAGACCACATTGCCGAAGGTTAATCCATTCGTGTCATGCGGCATCGGCGCGCTCGCCTCGATTGCCTTGGTGCTTTCAGGATACGCAGGAAATGCCGCCAACGTGTTCACCGTGATCGGGGCCTCCTTTGGGCCCGTATGCGGGGCCATGGCGGCAGACTACATCCTGGCCGGTAATCGCTGGGCTGGGCCGCGAGCGGGCTTCAATCCCGCCGGTTGGGTCTCCTGGGTAGCGGGCTTCATTGTAGGTGCCGTGGACCTGTTGTTGGGCACGTCCTATGTGCCGTGTCCGCCGGTGGCGGCCTTTATTGTCGGTTTTGTGCTCTACGCCATTCTTGCTCTGGCAGGCCTGGAGAGCGAATTGCTCCCGATGCCAAAAGAGGGTGAATGAAACGTTTGAAAGTGGTCTTTTGAGACCAACATACTGGACGGAATGATGTCGGGGGGCCTTCCCAAAAAGGCCCCTTTTCATTTGATCTTTTTTGTCACACACTGGGTGTAGATTGGTAGGATAGAAAATCGTCGGAATTCCATTGGCACGATGTTTCCACTACGGGAACGAGCGTTGCGTGAGATAAAGAGAATTATCGCGCAGGCGATCGGCAAGCTGAGATCATTTGGAAAGTGATTTTGGGTGTGAATGCGGCGATGGATGGTAAGACCTCGCATCCTAGGCTTGTACTTCCGCGACGTTGGGTCCGGGAATTGGACCGACGTGCGGTTGAAGAATATCACATTCCCAGCATTATTCTGATGGAAAATGCCGGACGTGGTGCGGCCGATGTGTTGGAGCGGTTGGGGATCAACGGCCCCGTCGTGATCGTTTGTGGAAGAGGGAACAACGCTGGCGATGGGTTGGTCATTGCCCGCCACCTCGACCTGCGCGGTTACAAAGTCAAAGTCGTGATGCTTGCCCCGGGTGAGTCATTCACCGGCGACCCATTCGTCAATTATCAAATTGTCCGGTGTGCCCAGTTGCCAATGGTCATCTTGGGAGAGGGCTGCTCGGAACATGAGGTTTTGGCTCACCTGAACGGTGCCGATTGGATTGTCGATGCGCTTTTGGGAACGGGCGCGCAAGGAGACCCGAGACCGCCCTTTGATGTTGTCATCCATGCTATCAACCGTGCGCATGATCAAGGGAAAAAGGTCCTGGCGGTTGATTTACCGAGTGGGTTAGACTGCGATACGGGGCAACCGTCTCGGGCAACGATTCGAGCAGATCATACCGTGACATTCGCAGCAGTAAAACCCGGTTTGATCGTGGATGCAGCGAGACCGTTTGTTGGTCAGCTCCATGTTGCCGATATTGGAACACCGCGCCGATTGATCGACGAAATTGCGGCTGAATACGAACGCGAATCGAACAGTTAACACTTGGTTGGGTAGGGCCAGAAGAGTATGTCGTCGCAACCGCATCATCCCCCAAATGGCTTCGGTTCTCCACCCCTTGCAGTTGTTCCTGCTACAGGAGAGGGAATTCGACGAGGACTGTGGTTGCTGTGCAAAGACCTGCCCGAGGCGGATCGGGATGGGCATTTGCGGCGATTGCGGGAACACTTTCGGCGGTCGCCTCCTGGCACGACGGGGATTCTTCAGGCACAAAGGGGGCAAGAGATCGTTGGGGCTATCTTGTGGACAGTTTATCCGGGGCGAACTGCGGTCATTTCCGCGCCGGGATTGCTTGAGAATGAACCACTGACCACAGCCCGGGCGCTGTTTCGGGGAGTTGTTGATAACCTGGCCAACACGCAAACGCGATTGATTTTTGCCAATTTTTCCCAAGATCAGGGACACTTTCGTGAGCCGGTTGAGGAGGCAGGCTTTTGCTATTTAGCCCGGCTGCTTTATCTTTTCTCCCCTGTCGCGGATCTCCCAAATAGTTCAGAACCGCCAAAATGTGATCTCCAGTTTATTCCTTGGCCGCAGGTCGAGCATGGAGACTTTGTTCAGATTGTCGAAGCGACATACGTCGATACGCTGGATTGTCCCAAACTTAACGGACTTCGCGAGACGGAAGATGTTCTTGCCGGGTATCGCGCGGCCGGTGTCCACGTTCCGGATTTGTGGTTCTTGATAAGGTTTGAGCAGGAGCCGGTGGGTTGTCTTATCCTGACAGAGCAGCCTGATTTTGACCAATTAGAATTGGTCTATATGGGTTTGATTCCGAAGTATCGCGGCCGTGGTTGGGGAAAGGATGTCGTTCGCTTCGCCCAATGGATGGCGCGGCATCGCAAGCGGGCTGGGTTACTCCTTGCGGTGGATACACAAAACACTCCCGCCATGCGGGTTTATAGGTCCCTTGGAATGCAGCCACTCGAAGAGCGAGATGTCTATCTTTTCAACCTCACTCCGCGCGACGGAGGGACATATCCCGGCTGACGGGTGTTGCCACATGGACACACCTTCCTATCGGGAGAGTCGCCACTTCTCGAGTGTCACTGGCCGTTGGTGTTAAGCGAGTTCTATTTTCCGTGCTCGTCGCAAGTCTATTCTGGCAAATAGGTTACGATAGCGCAATTGATAAAGAAGCAATCGATTTACAAACAGTCTCAACATTTTTTCCCCAATCCACGGTTGAGCAAAGAAGCCTTCTGTGATCGCGCCGTTGGGAAAATCTTCGCACTTTAGGGAAGCAATCGGCCGCTGGAATTTAGCCACAGAAAATTTTAGCCCTTAGTCCTCTTGTGGGGCTTTGACAGCAGTGCTGGCACCGGTAGAATCACGCTGATCGGGTGACACATGGACAGGCTAGGAATGGATTCAACCATTCTTCGGGCGCAACTTATCTGATTGCGCGGCCTGTGTAACGTTGGTCATGTTTCAGCAAAGCGCTGAACTATTGCGCTGGGATTGCGCGCCGGGAGCCGTGAAACAGTGGCCAAGGATGATAAGGACATCATGTCGGCCTTGCCCAGAGCAATCGCCGACAAGGTCGGAAACGAGCGATACTCCTTGTGGTTCGGTCCGCGCACGCGGTTCGCTTGGAATGGAACCGAATTATCGGTCTATGCCCCGAATCCCTTCTATCGGGAGTGGATTCAAACCGTGTTCGCTGGTGCGATCGAAGAAGCCTGCCAATCCGTGATCGGCTATGTCCCCACGATATCGTTCTACTGTGCATCTGAGGGCGGGCTGATGGAGGTGCACGACGCGGCGGCCTGCGAGGAGCCGATTGCTGTTGAGTCGCGCACTCGCGAGCCTCGCAAGCCAGCCAGAACACGCAGCACCGTTCGCAAACCAGCCCCGACCCCACAAATCTCCGCGGAAGAACTACCGTTATTCCAATTTGCTTCCACCACGGAAGATGACGAGTCCGTTCCTGAGACGAGCCATTCTCCTGTCAACGGTGTCGCCTCAGAGGTAATACCAACGAGAGGTATTGCGGAAAACTCAGAGGGCGAAAGTCGGCCCAGTTTTCATGCCAGCCGTGAACAGGCCATCTTGAAGGTGAACTCGGGGGCAATGGGCGTAGGAGTTCTGCCGCGGGAGGCTTCTTCCTCTGAGGACTGTGGGAATGTTCCGGCTTTGGAGGAATCCGGGCCAAGGGCGGATGTCGTAGGTCAAGGGGCTACCTCGCCAATTCCCGGTGTGGCCAGGAATGCGCCTCCGACAAGGGGGCACCAGCCGCGAGCTGCTTTGTCCCTAAGTTCGTTCATCGTGGGAGACTGCAATCGGTTGGCGTTTGCCGCGGCCGATGCTGTCGTCCGTGCGTTGGGATCCTATTCACCGCTTGTGTTTCATGGTCCCAGCGGCGTGGGAAAGACCCATTTGCTCGAGGGGATTTTGCATGCCGTCAAACAGCGCTATCCGCGGATTGCGGCAATCTACCTTTCGGCCGAGCAGTTCACAAGTGCTTACGTGGAAGCGCTACACAAAGGTGGAATTCCCATTTTTCGGCAAAAGCATCGAGGGCTGCAACTCTTTTTATTGGACGACCTGCACTTTTTGGTTGGCAAACGGCAGACGCAAACGGAGTTACTCTACACAATTGACAGTCTCCTCAAAAATGGGTGTCAAATTGTTTGTGCGGCCGATCGTCCCCCATGTGAGATTCGAGAGTTGGGGCCGGAGCTCGTGAGTCGGCTGGAAGGTGGTGTTGTCTGCCGGATTGATCCACCCGATTACGAGGTCCGCATCCAAATTGTCGCCAGGCTCGTTAGTGAAAGCGGTATCGCGCTTTCCCCGGAGGTCCAAGCATGGATTGCCGAGCGGTTTGCCAAGAATGTACGCCAACTTATCGGTGCGGCCCGGCGCCTGGAGGCTGCAGGGAAGGCCCTCAAGCGTCCGCTCGACGTGCGATTGGCTGAGGAAATCTTAGCAGATATGCTCGGCGATGCCCAATCTCAGATTCGCTTTCCTGATATCGAACGGGAGGTTTGTTTGGCGTTTGGACTTCCCGAGGGGGCTCTCCAGACAAACCGCAAAGATCGCGAAATCACCTATCCTCGCATGCTTGCCATGTGGCTTGCCCGCAAATATACACGCGCAAATCTAGCGGAAATCGGACGGTATTTCGGCAAACGAAGTCACGCCACCGTGATTTCTGCCCAGAAGAAGGTGGAAACCTGGATGCGGGAGGGCCATCGCCTTCCCTCTGTGAAAGGTGAACGGGCCGTGAGCGAAATGCTCAAGGAGCTTGAGCGGCGTCTGCGGGCCAGCTAGGATCTTTGGGAGCCTTGGTGAGTCACTGATCCCGGATCAGCAGCCACAAAAAACCGGCAAAGACCGTTCGCGTATAGTCTTTGCCGGTGGCTATGCGCCGAAAGGTTCACAAAGCGGCGTGGAGCTACTGGCTGTCAGACGAACTTCGTGATACCCGGAATGGCCACCGGATAGCGTCCTTGTTCATCGGGGACAATAGGAGGTGTAGCGTCCCATGTGTAAGCGGACGGCACGAGTGCCTCCTGGGAGTTGGTGGCCTCTTCCCAGGTGATCCGCTGTCCCGTGTAGGTTGCCATGCGGCCCATGATGGCCATCATCGTACTGCGGGCCATATAGACGCCGTTGTTAATGGGCTCGCCTTTTCGAATCGCCGAGAATAACGCCTGATGTTCGGCAACGTACATGTTTGTGCTTTCGCCTTCGTATTTCCAGTTCACGGCGCCTTCGATTTGCCACTTGTTGAGGATCACAGCGCGGCCTTTGGTGCCGAAGACGTGGTCCGTGGTGTCGTTCCAGCAGTTAGCATGTTGACGACAGTAAGAATACACGCGGACGCCATTGGCGTACTCATAACACACGGCGTGGTGATCGTAGATGTTGCCATAGCGAGGCATTTCCGTCCGGACCTGTCGTCCACCCAATCCCCAAGCTACGGCCGGCGGCTCGTCGTGCATCACCCATAGGGCCTTATCGAGACTGTGGATGTGTTGCTCGACGTTATGATCACCTGACAACCATGTGAAGCAGTACCAATTGCGGAGCTGGAATTGCATCTCCGTCAAATTGGGATCACGGTCGCGCCCGCCGATGTGTCCGGTGTTATAAGTTTCCTGAATGACGATAATGTCACCCACGGCGCCATCTTGGATACGTTTTACAGTTTCGATGGTGGGCTTGTGGTACCGCCAGCACAAACCGGAGACGATGCAAAGGTTTTTCTGTCGGGCAATCTCCGTGCTTTCCAGGACGGAGCGGTAACCCGGGGCATCCACGGCCACAGGTTTCTCCGCGAAGACGTGTTTTCCCGCTTCCACTGCTGCCCGAAGGTGCATCGGTCGGAAGTGTGGCGGCTCGCACAACAGGACGACATCGACGTCGCAAGCGATGGCTTTCTTGTAACCATCAAGCCCAACAAACGACGTCTCAGGGGTGACCTGGACCCGATCACCGTGATTCTTTTTCAGTGCCGCGAGGCTGCTATTGAGGCGGTCTTCAAAGGCGTCGGCCATGGCGACCAGGACCGTGCGGGGATCGGCTTCCAGGGCGTTGGCAGCCGCACCCGTTCCTCGACCGCCGCAACCAATGAGGGCAATCTTGAGTATCGGGTCTTGCCCCGACGCATGGACAAATCGGCTCAAGGAGAGGCCTGTCAAGGCACCGGCGCCGGCAACACCTGTGGTTTTTAGAAAGTCACGCCGTGAGGTCCCTTTTTTCATTTCACGGCCTTGGCGGGAGGAATGCGTACTCATCGCTTCGTCCTTTCCTGGCAGGGGCAACACTGAAGGTTTTAGATAGCGAAAACAACCTCCAACAACTCGCGAGCATGATTGTCGTGGCTGTAGTGCCACCGACGACCGATCCCATCATACTCCCCGACCGGTGCCGCGCCAACATCCGGCTTAGGGCCTATCCCAAAATTCCCTCTCCCTCTGGGAGAGGGTCAGGGTGAGGGCAAGCGATCGTCGGAGCCGATCGAGAAAACCAGCGGGGATTCGAGCCACCCTCACCCCGCGACCCCTTTCCCGCCGAACGGGTGAGGGGAGATATTATGGGATAGGCTCTTAGTGAAAAGACGACCGAGCGCTCGTCATCGCCTATGAAGCTGAAAAAGCAGGGCAGAGGGGAACAGACAAGTGGCAGGTCTAGCGAAGCCGCAAGATGTAGCGCAAGAATTCACTTTCCACTTGTCTCAAGTCGCCGAAAGCTTGAGAAAAGTCTTCAACTCGCTCTTCAGGGGAATCATATACCAAGGGTGATTTTTCTCGAAGGCGGGCAAGATAGGTGATGAAGGCTTGCCCATTCTGCTGAAGGAGAAAATAGGTCAAGGCCCAGGCCTCGGCATAGGCGTCCATGGCCGTGGAAAGGTTTTGGAATCGTGAATTGTCGCGGATCAACGTCGCTAGTGAGTCGGATGGTCGTTGGGGTAGGTAGGCGCGGAATCGCTGCAATCGTTCGTAGTTCAATGCCCCCACGGTGCTCCAACCCCGGCTGCTCCGCAAGTCCGGCGTTTCGAAAAACATCGCCAAACCCTCTGAGACCCACTGCGGTGTGTCCGTCCAGCGACAGGTGACACCGGAGTTATTGGCAAGTTGGTGCGACGCCTCATGGACAAGCGTTGTGATGGTTTGTTGAACTCCCGGTTGCATAATGTACCGTGCAATCTGAGCCGCTGTGGCCGTGCCGTTGCTTCCTGTGAGATCGTACGTGGTTACGACGTTCGTCTCCAGGTTGTAGTGCCCTTGAATCCGCTCTATCGCATCACCAACCTCCTCCCGGCAGTGCTCAATGTATTGTTGGCGTGTTGCAAACACCACGATCACCAACGGGAAAGCAGGACGTTCGATGGTCAGCCCTTTGTGCGAAAAGTAGGCCGTGAAGCCATTGTAAAGGCGTTCCAACAGGGAACCGCACCAGCGTGCGTAATCCCGGGAGGCGTTGTGCAACACAACATAATGGGCTGTGGTGTAAACCTCAAAGTTTTTGGGTAATCGCTGAAGCCAGTAGGCTGCAGCCTCTTTCGGCGTAGCGGCCTGAAAGGGCAAATCATTCTGAGTGATCTCAATCACTTCGGATGATCCGAGCGGAAGGAGGACGCCGACGGGGGTCAAAAGAAGGACGCCGCCATCTGCGGCCTGGACGAGGATTTTTCCGGTCGCCTCGGTGATGCCGTTGTCACCGCGAAACTTGACCACATCAATTGCCCAGACTGAAGAGGACAACGCCAGGGTAACGAGGATTCCTCCCAACATTTTTAACGACGCGATAAATCGAATCGCTATTTTTTGTGGGGATCGCGTGGACATGGGCCGGAAATCACAACCTGCTTTCATATGGGGCATTCAGTTGCAAAGGCATGACCATTCTGGTGGCGCGGCATTTAGAAGATATCCTGGTCGGAAAGACTCTCTTCGAAACGGTCCGCCTGCCAGGCCAGGGCAGGAATGAATCGGGCAACATCTACGATGGTGAGACTATTCGCTGGGAGCGACATCTGGATGACGATGAGTTCTTGGTTGTTGACCTTGTGGAAGGCAAAGGCCCCAAAAGTCAATTGGGCGTTATGTCGCAGTAGCATGGCGGCGTTCTGCTCCGATGCTGGACCACATACCGACCAGAAGCGAACAATGTTTTGTCCCCCCTCTCGAGATTGTTCGTAGCTGCACCAGACCACCTGCTTGCGAAGGTTACCAACGGGCACGGTGATTTTGAGCGTGTTGCCGAATTCCTCCAGGACATAACCAGACTGACGCGCCACGGTCTTCACCAATTGCAAGGGGTCGCTCGCACCCTCGGAGGGAAACCCCAGCGGTGGCGGCGCGGCTTGTTGGCCCGCTTTTTCCGCGAGGGGCACCGCCGGAGGCACGGCCTGGGGTGCCGGCCCCGCAGGACCAGTTTGCAGGGGAGCTTGGCCACCCGTTGTGGGCAGCGGAGGTGGCCCAGCCGTCTCGCGCATAGCCTCCCGAATCATCTGCGGCAACATCATACCGAAACCAGCCCCGTACCCCATTCCCATGGCCCCGGCACTTTCGCCGCCCGATTCACTTAATTTGGTGAGGCTCTGCGCTATCTGATACTTGAGAAAGGCGTCTAGGTCGCCGACCGCCCCCATGCCGCTCCGGGCGTCGATCATTCGTTGGACTTCTTCGGGTGGCGTAATGGCGTTGATAAAGAAATCGACAATCTCTAACCCATATTTAGCAAAGTCTGCCGCCACTTTTGCCCTGGTCCCTGCTGAAACCTCGTCATACTTGGCAGGCAGATCGAGGACGCTGATATTGAGCGTCCCAAGAAAGTCGGTGAGGCGAGCGACAATCAAATCTTTCAAAAAATTGGTAACTTCCTCTGTAGTGTATTTGCCCTGTGTTCCCACGAGCGTGTTGATTAAGACCGATGAATCTGCCACGCGAAAGGAATACTTGCCAAAACTTCGCAGACGGATCATCCCAAATTGGGCATCGCGAAAGACGATCGGTTGGCGGGTTCCCCATTTCTGATCGAGAAACGTCTGTTTACCGACAAAATAGACGGAACACTGAAATGGCGACTTCTCCCAGGGCCACGTAAACAAGCGGGTCAGTAAGGGGACGTTCGCTGTGGTGAGTGTGTATCGCCCCGGACCAAACCGATCCAAAGCCTTCCCGTCACGGAAAAAGACCGCTTCCTGGTTTTCATAGACGATCAACTGTGCCCCGAGCTTGATATCGGCTGATCCTTCTGCGGGAATCCGCTGAATCAGTGAACGATTCGTTTCGTCGAAAAACTGAATAACTTCCAGACGCACACCCATCAAAGGATCTCCCAAGTCTCAGGTCTTGTCGCTGTTCCCAACTTCTATTCGTGAATTGGCTACTGAAATTTGCAAGACTCACCGCAAACCCGCCAAAAGCTCGTGCCGCATATCCCAGAGCCGGTGAAGCTCATCTAACGATTGGCGGACCTCACCAATGGCGCAGGACAGATCGGTGGGGCATCTCGGGAGTCGTTCCACCGCTTCAGCGAGTTGTTCCACGCGTTCTGCAAGGGACAGATCGAACTGGTACACGCGATCAAGGACCTCTTCGTCAATCTGGACTAGGTCGAAGAAACCGCTGTAACCTTCCATCGCCCCGCGGATCCTGGCAACGATGTGGTCAATTCGGCCGCGGACCTGTTCCAATGTGGCCAACTGATCGACCTGTCCGCCCTCCGCAAGGAGGCCCATCAAGTTATCGACGGAGCACTTGGCCAACTCCAAGCGATGAGCCAACCATTCCCGTTGGAGGTTGTCGCTGTCACGCCGGTATTCTTTTTCCAAATACCCGCGAAAACCGGGAATGTGTCGCAGGATCGTCTCAACCCAATTTCGTTTCTTCGTGTGATCCATAGGTTCCACCATGGCGTTACCCTCCTCTTTCCCAGCCAGACGATATCTGAACCGACGCACTGGTTCAGGCCGACCACCGAACGTAGACGATCCCCACCGATGTCCAAGGCTGCCTTTATCATATCACATCAAAGGGGTAAG
>Ga0209508_1001928_pt1 | contig 14824 bp, 9 predicted proteins | sample AD_UKC129_MetaG_FD_184427 | JGI IMG/M metagenome (GOLD analysis project Ga0209508, IMG submission 184427) | Active sludge microbial communities of municipal wastewater-treating anaerobic digesters from Canada - AD_UKC129_MetaG (SPAdes) (version 2) | ecosystem: Engineered > Bioreactor > Anaerobic... | reverse complement strand
ATAAATGTTAGAAGTCTATTTTACGTTAATTTAATAAATTAGCTTGACAGTCATAAATTTTTATGATATAGTATTTATAGTAGTCTTATGCCTTTTTATCCTACCTATGAGGAATGGAAACTTTATTGACGGTCTATCTCAACCGTCAACTATATTACTTTTTATCCTACCTATGAGGAATGGAAACGTTTTAGATGAAGTGTATCCTTTTAGAAGATTCTTTTTATCCTACCTATGAGGAATGGAAACATAGATAACTATTATATACTAAAAACACAGTACTGGCTTTTTATCCTACCTATGAGGAATGGAAACTATGTCCCATCTTCAGTTAATTCCGCCTCTAGATTAATCTTTTTATCCTACCTATGAGGAATGGAAACGATGATATAGCAACATTATTTTATATGCTTGTTTTCTTTTTATCCTACCTATGAGGAATGGAAACATGTTTTCTTTATATCAGTGAAATAATAACCTGCTATCTTTTTATCCTACCTATGAGGAATGGAAACTCTCATATATATTTATTCCAGCTAATTGTGAATAACTTTTTATCCTACCTATGAGGAATGGAAACAACTCACTACAAGGAATTGTTATAACTCCATCTTGCTCTTTTTATCCTACCTATGAGGAATGGAAACTCTCTATCTAGTACTTCGTCTATAAGCTGTATTACTCTTTTTATCCTACCTATGAGGAATGGAAACTTCTCTCGCTTATTCTTAGCTTCTTCTCTATCTCTTCCTTTTTATCCTACCTATGAGGAATGGAAACACCATTTTCCAACCCGATTGTCAATCACAGCTTTCACTTTTTATCCTACCTATGAGGAATGGAAACCTGATAAGATAGCAGCGAATGCGATTACAGCTGATAACTTTTTATCCTACCTATGAGGAATGGAAACCGTTATACAAATCCGCATATTTCTGCACAATATTACTTTTTATCCTACCTATGAGGAATGGAAACACTGATATAATAAGTTTGATAGTTAAAAACTATCACTTTTTATCCTACCTATGAGGAATGGAAACACGGATTAGGTATGGATAAAATAAAAGAGATTATGAAACTTTTTATCCTACCTATGAGGAATGGAAACTATTTTGCGGCAAAAACATTTCCCTCTATCTTCATCTTTTTATCCTACCTATGAGGAATGGAAACCCATCATACATTTCTATATTTAATGATTTTGTAAATGACTTTTTATCCTACCTATGAGGAATGGAAACTTTTTTTATCGCTCGTTATTTACGCCACGTTCACACTTTTTATCCTACCTATGAGGAATGGAAACAATTTTTCCAGTATACATCCATCATTACCACCCTGTCTTTTTATCCTACCTATGAGGAATGGAAACCCATAAAAACAAAATGTGTCAGGGCTTCTCACATAACTTTTTATCCTACCTATGAGGAATGGAAACTTGGAGCTTTAAACTTTTTAAAGGGGTTTCCTAATACTTTTTATCCTACCTATGAGGAATGGAAACTAATAACCAGGTCTGTATAGGAACAAGACTACCTTTTTATCCTACCTATGAGGAATGGAAACTAATATCTTTTTGCTCTTGCATATCTTCTTGTAATTCACTTTTTATCCTACCTATGAGGAATGGAAACTTGGATAGAAAACTAAAGGAGGCGGGGAAGTATGAGCCTTTTTATCCTACCTATGAGGAATGGAAACTATTTCAAACACATTGCGATTGCGGCGTTTTTTGTCTTTTTATCCTACCTATGAGGAATGGAAACATTTCTCAAAATCTGCCATCCAGGGCGGTAACGCCTTTTTATCCTACCTATGAGGAATGGAAACAAAATTTTTCTACCTCGTTTGTAGACGGTAGTAGACCCTTTTTATCCTACCTATGAGGAATGGAAACTCTCTCGATAAGCGGACAAGAAACGGAACGGATACCTTTTTATCCTACCTATGAGGAATGGAAACAGAAGCCATTTGATTTCAAATATATTCATCGGCAAATACTTTTTATCCTACCTATGAGGAATGGAAACACTTTATCTATACTATCCATTAAGCCTGGTGTAGTTTCCTTTTTATCCTACCTATGAGGAATGGAAACACTCTATCAGGTCTACCATGCGAAAGTATAAATACACTTTTTATCCTACCTATGAGGAATGGAAACACAGTATTGTTACCAACCTTAACTTCGATCGTTTCCCTTTTTATCCTACCTATGAGGAATGGAAACATTGAGAAATTGCTACACTAAGGTCATCTTTATGGGCTTTTTATCCTACCTATGAGGAATGGAAACAAATATGTCTAATAAAATAACTTTTACCTGTTCCAGCTTTTTATCCTACCTATGAGGAATGGAAACATGAATATAACGGATATCAGTTTAGCATAAAATTATCTTTTTATCCTACCTATGAGGAATGGAAACGTTTGAATGCATTCTTCTATATAGTCAATTACTTGTCTTTTTATCCTACCTATGAGGAATGGAGAGGGGAGTAAAGGAATGGAAGATGAGGTAAAAAATGTAAATGGTAAAATAAAAATGTAGGAAAAGTTGCAAATAAAGATGTACAAAAACGTACATAAAAATGGTATCCTTACCTTAGAGTTTGAATTAGGAAAAGGAGGAGAAAGATATCGAAGATGAAAGAGATGAAAAAGCAGATAGAAATAATAAAGGTGATGGGAATGAAACCGAATTTTTCTGAATTAGTAAGGATATACTCAGTAGATATAAGGACAGTTTGCTTCGAAAAGAGAAAGAGTATCTATCTCCTGTGCCAGATGTGAATATCGTTGAATCTTATTTAGACCACCCTCTCAAAGTGAAGGTCTATATTTGCATGTAATTTCAATAAAAGGCGAATCTTACAGACTAAAAGAAAAACTTGATTTCTTTTCAAATGATTCTAATTCTTAATTCTATTTTTTGTACATCCGAGTATTGACTTTTACATTAAAGGAATGGAAACATCATATCACTGATAAACATTTTTTAGCCAAAAAAGGCTTTTTATCAAAAAAATAACGAATATATAAGAAGACAAAGAAATTCCATAAATAATGAAAGAATGAAAACATAATTTTATTTTTAGGTTGATAAACGTATAAAAAACTCTGTTTATTATACCTATTAGGAAATTAAGCAAGTGAAATGGAATGTGGTGGTAATGGAATAAATTCTAAGGTTAAAGAATGGAACAATTATGCTGAAATTTAAGTCGTGCCTGAATAATAAAAAAGTTGATGAGATGAAATTCGCTCAAATGAATAGATTAGAGGATAATAAAATTAGAAAGCAAAAATAACGAAAAAATGTAAATAAGAATACAAAAGAGAATGAAGTATTAAGAAATAATATAGCTTCAATAAAATTAAAATTAATTTATTTTTAAAAAACAAACAAAATATGTGTTATAATATTTTTAATATTTCTATATAGTTACAATAAAAAATAGAATCATGAAGGGGGGATCTAATGCAAGAATTTACGGTTAATTTAAGAGCTTTAACTCCCTTATGGACAGGGAACGCAGATGGAAAATGTGATGACCTAAAAGAGAGTGGAATTATTGGTAGTTTAAGATGGTGGTATGAAGCTTTACTTAGAGGATTAGGTTCCAATGTATGTGATCCGACAGATGAGGATTCAAGATGTAAATTAGATCAAAAAAAGTTTCATGAAGATATAAATAGTGGAAAATCAGTTTTAGAAGCTTTGAATAAACAAAATATTTGTCCAGCTTGTCAGTTATTTGGGTGCAGTGGTTGGGCAAGAAAGTTTAGATTGGAGATAAATCATCTAGATAATAAAAATTATGCTCCTTTTTTAATAGCAAAACCACCAAATTCTAGGAAATCTTATTTTCTTGGCTATTATGAAAAATCTGGGGAAAATTATAAAAAAAACGGTGGTTTATTAGGAAAATATAAATTAAAATTTCTCGTAGAAAGTATTGGAGAAACAAAGGAAGAAAGTATCATTGATATACTTAAAATGCTAATTTTACTGTCTTCCCATTGGGGTTTGGGTAGCGGAACACAAAAAGGTTTTGGAATTGTAGAAGTAGAGGAAAATTTAAAGTTTAATAATACTGACTTCTTTAATAAAGAAAAACTTTCGAAAAACAATAATCACATTATAAATCAAAAACAAAATTTGTATAAATTACCTTTGCCAAAAATTGATCAATTTTTCTTTTATAAAATACCATTTAAAACAGAAGCAATAAATAATATAAGAGGAAATATACTTAAAAATATTTATAAAACAACTAATGATTTAAATAATAATAATTATAATAACGATTATAAAGCTTTATTTAACTCATTTATACCAACTTCTCCTTGGATTCGGCAATCAATTAGAACATTATTTAGAGAAAAATTTGAATCGAAAGAACTAAGACATTATATAATGGGCTTTATAAATGGTAATATCCATCTTGAAAGCTCGAAAGATATATTAACTAAGACGGGTTCAAAAATACATGTTTCTCATATTTATAATAAAAACGCATTTGAAAAGGATCAAGAACCTTTTTGGGAAATGAAAATTTGGGGCTGGATTCCTGAAATAGATAAAAATCTTGGGAAAAGTAGAGATGAAGTAGCAAACCTTTTGAAAGAAAATTTAAAAGGTGAAAAATTTTGGAAAAACGCTTTGAATTTGGATAATTTTCCGGTTGAAATAACAAAAATTGTTGAAAAATGGGATTTAAAGCCTGAAGTTTTTTTTAGTTCAGAAGGTGAAATTTATGAATGAAAAAAACGTTTTTGACTATTATTTATTTAATACAAATGAAAATAGTAACTATTTGGATGTTGAATTAGCTAAAAAGAAGAAAGAAATTATAGATAAGGTAAAAAAAGATGTAGATAATCAATTAATCAATCAATTTTACCCTCAAAAACAAGATTTAGAATCTCTACAATCTCTACTTCCAAACTCTACTCTAATAAAAATATCTTTCACCCTTAAAAAGCCATACACAAGCAAAGATGAAGAAGAATTTAATGTAATAGATAATGATAGAATTTTCGAAAACCCTATCGTTAGAGACAAGTTCACAGGACTTCCTATGGTGAAACCCACAACGTGGAAAGGACATTTAAGATTCGCTGCAGAAAACGTTGAATTATTTGAGAATAAAAAAGAAATTATTAAACGTCTTTTTGGCTCAGAACCGGAAGAAAAGGAAAATCCCTTGAAAGGAAGATTGTATTTCTATCCTACTTTTTTTAAAGACGGAGTGAAGAAAGATGTAATAACACCATTAAAAAGGGAAACTAGAACTCCTGCTAAAGGGCCTATACCCTTAGAAATAGTTAAAGAAGGTACTAATGGAGAATTTTATCTCCTGTACTTCCCTTATCCAAAAGGAGATAATTATCAAGAGTCACAGGTTGATGAAGATTTAGAATTTCTTTCAAAATCTCTTGAACTTATGTTTTATTCTTACGGTTTTTCTGCAAAGAAGACAAGTGGTTTTGGAGTAATTGAACGTTTAAAAGAGAATAATGTTGATGTTTACCCTTCTGAAAAGAAGGATAAATTCTCTAATCTTTATAACAATCTTGAGAATAATTCACAAGAATGAAAAATTTTATTTCTTTTTACGCATATTAAGTATTAATACAAGGTGGTGGGAAAGTGTCAAACCAAAACAATTATGTTGATATAATTAAAAACAAAAGAAAAGACATATTAATAGGGGAAATTGGTGCATTAGTTCATGATATAGGAAAATTTCATCCTAATTTTATTGGGAAAAATTCTTTAGAAAATGATCCTTCCAAATTCGAACATGCGACAATTGATAGTTTTCTGGATTGCAATTTTATTAGCTTAATTAAAAATGATAAGTTTAAAATTAAAATTAATAATGACGAAACAGACATTTATTCCATGATAACTGAACATCATAATAATCATAATAATCAGAATATAAATTCTTTGATAAAAAAAATAATAACTTGTGATCAAAAAGATTCCGCTGATGATAAAGGAATAGTTAGAAGAAAACAGTCAAAATATAACACAATTATTTCATCTCCATTTGGGTATCCAAAAGAAAAGATAGATATAAATTGCTTACAAAATAAATTTAATGATTTACAAGATAGCTTAGTTAATTTGTTTAAGTATTATGTTAACGGATTTATGAGTATTGAGTGTTTTAGGGAGTCTCTTATGAATGTTATTCAAAGAAACTTTTCTCATGCGCTTGGAGAAACAAGAATACCCTCTAATGATGTAACTTTATGGGATCACTCTTATTCAACTGCTTCTCTTTTTAAAACTATCCTGGCAGGGACAGTATGTGGAAAATATCAAAACAATAGTAAAGTAAAATGGAGAATCTTTGGAATAAGCTGGAATGGTATTGAGTTTATTAATCAAGGTAGGAAAATTGCCGATATTAAAACTAGATCTAAAATAATAGAAGATATTAAAGTAAAGTTAAAAGGTAAATTTGAATGTGAAATTCCAATAGGTAATGTTATTTATGAAGATATTAATGGAATATACTTTAGCTTTCCTAATTTGGATAATGATTCTGAAAATCTTGCAAGAGAATGTTCTCAAAAAGCTTTAGAAGTTATTAGGAAGGGAAGTGACTATGAACTCTGGCCTTTTTTCTTACTTAGTAATTCAACTGAAACTCTAACCATAATAACGAACCTATTAAATCACGCCTCTAAAGAGAGGTCAGTTCCTAAAATGTCTCCTACTTTATTTGTTGAAAATAATAGCAATAATTCTTGGAAAGAGAAAATAATAGAAAATAATTATGACTATTATGATTTAGATAAATTAAGAACCACAGAAATCGAAAAAATTAAGAAAAATAAACCTTATGCAAAAATTGATGTTTGCCCAGTTTGTGGGCAGAGACCTAAAACTAGTGAAATGGAAAGATGCGATGTTTGTGAAGATAGAAGAATGGGCAGACTGATGGATTGGTTAAACTCTAGAGATAAAACAATATGGACAACTGAAGTTGCTGACAAGAATAACAGAGTTGCTTTATTAAGTTTTAGTTTTAACTTAGATAATTGGCTTAATGGTAGGATGATTGGGACTATATTTTCTCAAACTTATAAAGATTGGTTTTGTAGTGGTCGAAGTAAAAAATTTTTTAATAAACAGAACATACAAAAATTAAAAAATAAAAAAATAGATATTAACGATACTCTTTCTAACTTATCAAAAAATCTCTTAAAAATTATTACTGAGGAAGATATGAATACGAAGAATACTAAAAAAGATCCTAATTTAAAAAGTAGTCTAATAAATACGTTTTATGAAGATATAGAATCAAGTCAAAATCAAAATGATTATAATTACGTTGATAATTTTATTGATAATCTAAAAAAACGTATAAGCCCGGAAGCATTTACTTCATCTAATTTGCAAAAATTAATTTTCACCCAAAATCCTTCCCCAGCTCGAATCTATAGAATATGGAAAGAAACAGAAGAGTTTTTTGAATTAGTAATAAATGAGATTAACAATAAGATTTATCAAAACAAATGGAAAAGATTAAATTTTACGGTTAATTTCAATACACTAGATAATAATACTCCTTACTTGATTCATTTTAAAAATTTAGAACCAGATAATCTTCTTATACTTCATAGCCAAAATGGAAAATTTTATACCATAGAATCTTTGGAAAAATTTAAATTTAAATCTAATAGTGAAGAAGTATTTGGTGTGGAGGGTGTACAAAAAGCGTTGGAAGAAGGATTTGACAAAATAGCTCCCGAAGAAGACCCAAAAAATAATATTTTAGGTAACAATACAATAAAAGTTGATAAAAATGATATAAACGTTGAAGAATATATTCCAACGATAGAAATTAACAAATCTCCACTTTCACTTCGAATTATGGCACCAGCATCAGATTCAATGAAAATCATTAAACTAATAACAAAACTATACAATGAAAGGTTTGAAAAGGTACTTGGTAAGCTACCTCTAAATACAAAACTTCTTGTTGCTAATAGGAAATTCCCGCTATATTTGTTGTTAGATGCAGAAAGTCGGATGTTAGAAAATGAGATTTTTACTAAAACAGTACCGATGAACACATGGTGGAATATTGATGGTGTAACAAATGATGAATTCTATTGTTATTACCCCGTTACTGATTTTGAAAAATCAAATAATAAAATCAATCTTGATGATATTTCTGAACTTTCTAATGGAAAAATATTTTACCTATATCCAGGTTATTTTGACTTTGATTTACTACTTGGAAATACCGACCGATACAATATAAATTATTATAATGGAAAAAGAGCAAATGAAGACTATAGGTTATTTACAGCAAGACCCTATTATCAATATAAAATATCAAAAATGCTTGAATTATGGGATATTCTAACCTCAAATATTTCATCTTCACAAATAAATATTATAGAAGAATTATTTACCTCAAAAAAAGCAGAATGGGAAAATGTAAATGATAACGATAAAAACGCTGTTTTTAGAAAATTTTATGAAATGGTTTTAAAAGATTCGTTTGGAAAGAAGTGGGATTTCCTAAGGGAAGAAACGAAGGGGTTTTTATTAGAATCATCAGTTAATAATCTTTTACTTGATACTATAATTCTTTTTAAACATACTTTGAAAGAGGGGGTAGACAAAGGTGAGTGAAACTTTTGGTATTGAATTAAAACAGATATTTGCCAAAACACTAGATCCCATTCATATAGGTGCGGGAGGTTACAAGTTAGGAAGAGTCGACAATACAATTGTTAGAGAACCAGCAACAGATTTACCAAAAATTCCAGGAACAGCAATTGCAGGTGTAACAAGATATTTTGCCGAGATCATTAATGAGAATAGTAAAGATAATAGTAAGAAAATAGATATTGAAAAAATCTTTGGGACAGAAGAGCAAAAAGGCAAATTACGTTTCTATGATGGACAGATTATATTATTTCCTGTGTATTCTAGCGTTGGAACTATTTGGATTACAACTAAAGATTTATTTGAATATTGGTTTGAAGAAGATAAGAATGAAGATGACAAATTGAAATTTCTAGATGAAATTGAAAAGGAAGATAAAGCTTACGCAATTAAAGGAATAAAACAAGAAAATAAAACTTTAAATTTAGGTTGGATTCTAATTGAAGTAGAAACAAAATATTCCAATATGGAACTAACAATTCCTGATGAATTAAAAAATTTTGTTAAAAGAATCGTTGTTGTCCCAGAGAAATTATTTTCCACTTTAGTCAATGATAATTTAGAAGTCAGAACATCTGTTAAGATAGATAAAACAACTGGAACAGCATCAGATGGAGGATTGTTCACCTATGAGGCAATTCCAAGGGGTACAATAATCGGATTTGAGATAGGATTTGTTGAGAATTATAATATCGTTGAAAAAATTAAACCTTATTTTAAACTTCTTGGAATAGGCGGAATGGGAACAAGAGGATTTGGAAGACTTGAAATAATAGAAAAGTAAAAGGGGGATAGTAATGACAAATCTTGATTATTTGTGCATAAAAACAGGGCAAGAAATTGGAAAAGTAACGGGTAAAAATATCTTACAAAAGTCTTTAGGAGTTTTGCAAGAAGATGGTGTTTATGCAATGTTTCTTTGGCTAGAAAAAAAGGCTAAAAACGCAAATATAAGAGTAAAATTTGTAGAACTTTTTAAAGAGGGACTTTTAGAACCGTATTTTGGAGAATATTTTAAACTCAAAACTGATGATTTTTTGTCTTTTTGTAATGTATTAACAGATGTAACTAAAGATATAGATAAATTACTATTTATGAAAAAAATAATCGAAAGAACTTTAACTTACGCTTATTATCATGCAAGAGAAGAAGGCGAAAAAAAGGGTGAAAACAATGTGGAATAAATATAAAGTAGTATTTAAATTAAAAAGTCCTCTTCACATTGGATATAAGCCATTTAAGTCTTCTGTGGTTTCACCTACAAGATATTATATTTTAGGAAGAAATTTTTGGGGGGCTATTACCAAGCGAATTACCGAGTCTTTTTTTAGATCCACTAAGTCGGAAGATTATATAAAGATTGGGCGAGATGTTAGAAAAAATTTTATATTTTCTTACTTCTATTTGTATCATGGAAACACTGTTTATTATCCAAATTATAAAGAAAACAAATTAAAATATGGAGATATGGATGTTTCTGATTTTGAAAGCAGATTTATAGGCAGCAGAATTTCGACAGCAATTGATAATTCAGGAACTGCAAAAGATGAAAGCCTCCATGAGATAGAATACATAAACAACAAATTTAAAGACAATAACGGGAATGTTAATGATGTAAAAATCGCGGGATGTATTTGGATTAAAGAAAATGACACTATAAAAGATAAAAAATTAGAAATAACAAATGATGGCATTTATATAAACAATTTCAATATTATAAAAGAATTAATACTTGGTGGCGAATCTAAATATGGTTTTGGTCATGTTGAATTTTATTCATTTGACGATAAAGTGAATTTCCCTGAAATTATAACAGATATAAAAGAAAATGCTAATGAGTTATCTGGAAAAATTCAAGAAAATAAACCCATTCTTTCTCATTTAGAATATTCAAAAGAAATTCCTTTTAAAGGAGAAATTGAACTTTTATCTGGAAGAGCCTATTATGACATTCAAAAAGAAAGTAATAATAATGAAGCTAAGGATAGTAAACCGGGAAGTAGTTTTTTGGAAACTAAATATTACTTTTCCCCAGGAACGATAATCTTAAAAAATAATATGGACGTTTCATTGCAATGGGACGGAAAATTAAAGTTAATTCATAATAAATGAAATCTGTCGACCTACAATAAGTGTAAAACCCTGGGGGATCGACAGAATAGTTATAAAAGTCACAATATTTATAAAATAAATGTTAGAAGTCTATTTTACGTTAATTTAATAAATTAGCTTGACAGTCATAAATTTTTATGATATAGTATTTATAGTAGTCTTATGCCTTTTTATCCTACCTATAAGGAATGGAAACGTCGTACAAATGGAAAGAAAAGAAGGACGGAGAAACTTTTTATCCTACCTATAAGGAATGGAAACTGTTCAACAACTTATCGACTTCTTGTAATTTTTCTTCCTTTTTATCCTACCTATAAGGAATGGAAACTTAAACAACAATAAAATTAAGGATTCTGAAATCAACTTTTTATCCTACCTATAAGGAATGGAAACCTAAAAGATGAAGATACGTTTATAAATCCTAATTCACCCTTTTTATCCTACCTATAAGGAATGGAAACTATTTCTACTTTTCAAATTTGTTTCTAACATAATTTCTTTTTATCCTACCTATAAGGAATGGAAACGAGCTTTCAAAATTTCTATTGCAAGCTTTATATCAGACTTTTTATCCTACCTATAAGGAATGGAAACTATCAGATGTTGAAAATTCTGTTATTACCTTCCCAATTTCTTTTTATCCTACCTATAAGGAATGGAAACATTTCTTCAACAATCTTTTCTGTAACAGGCGGTAACTTTTTATCCTACCTATAAGGAATGGAAACGCTCTTGAAGGAGCGGATTACGAAGACGGGCATTATAATCCTTTTTATCCTACCTATAAGGAATGGAAACTTTTAATAATTTTTCCTGTTTCCATTTTTTAAGTCCCTTTTTATCCTACCTATAAGGAATGGAAACCTAAAAAATGTATCCGCATAAACAGTGCTTTTCAGCTTTTTATCCTACCTATAAGGAATGGAAACTATGCAAAATTGCAATGTCGTCGCTTTCTTGCTCACTTTTTATCCTACCTATAAGGAATGGAAACAAACTTGTAGCTTCATTTTATCTATTTCCTGTAGCTTCTTTTTATCCTACCTATAAGGAATGGAAACGATAATGTCGAAAAAGGAAAAAGTGGATCAATACAACCTTTTTATCCTACCTATAAGGAATGGAAACGCGATTATTTTAAGAGCGCGTTCATGTGCTCTTGGCTTTTTATCCTACCTATAAGGAATGGAAACTTTTGCTCTACAAGCCATGCAGGTACGACATACTCTCTTTTTATCCTACCTATAAGGAATGGAAACTTGATGAATATAAACCATTAAAAATGACTTCTTATCTTTTTATCCTACCTATAAGGAATGGAAACCCAATTAAGCTACGTCGGCTTAGTGTATGATTTTTTCTTTTTATCCTACCTATAAGGAATGGAAACTTAATATTCAATATATAATCTCGAAATTGATTATATCTTTTTATCCTACCTATAAGGAATGGAAACTCAGCACGTTCTTTGTCTCCATCTCGCAGCGGGGTTTCTTTTTATCCTACCTATAAGGAATGGAAACTCAGATTGTTTCAAAGATGCCAGGGAACTTTGATGACTTTTTATCCTACCTATAAGGAATGGAAACTACTTCTGATTTAGTCATACCTGCAAACGAGGAAGCTTTTTATCCTACCTATAAGGAATGGAAACATTCAGGAGGTGGAAAAGAATGATAGAAATAAAAGCTTTTTATCCTACCTATAAGGAATGGAAACACTCTTGTTCTGCAATATATTCCTCGTATTTCCAGCCTTTTTATCCTACCTATAAGGAATGGAAACTCAGATTGTTTCAAAAATGCCTGAGAATTTTGACGAGACTTTTTATCCTACCTATAAGGAATGGAAACTATTTTTGAAAGTTCATCGTTTGTTTTCGAGCCCTTCCTTTTTATCCTACCTATAAGGAATGGAAACCTCCTCCAAGTTTACCGCCAGAGCAAGCTTTAGAGCCTTTTTATCCTACCTATAAGGAATGGAAACACCATATCCTATTCCTGCACCAAATACTTTTAGATCCTTTTTATCCTACCTATAAGGAATGGAAACGAAAAATAGGGATATCAATTGTACTAGTCCCATTGCCTTTTTATCCTACCTATAAGGAATGGAAACATTTCCTCTATCAACTCTTTTTTAGTCTTTTTTTCCTTTTTATCCTACCTATAAGGAATGGAAACGAATTAGGCCTTGAGAAAATAAAAAAGATTATGAACTTTTTATCCTACCTATAAGGAATGGAAACGGGTAATAGAGCTATAACACCGAGATACCGTAAATAACTTTTTATCCTACCTATAAGGAATGGAAACTCTGATAAACTAGCTTCTATTTCTTTGTTTGAAGCTGCCTTTTTATCCTACCTATAAGGAATGGAAACCCGTAAAATCCCAAGCTTTCCCGATAAAATCAAGCACTTTTTATCCTACCTATAAGGAATGGAAACGCTGAAATTCAAGATAAGATAGCGAGGGCAAAAGAAACTTTTTATCCTACCTATAAGGAATGGAAACGCTGATTTTTGTTTTTGTTTATAACTAATTTTTTCACTTTTTATCCTACCTATAAGGAATGGAAACTTTCTATAATTTCGTTATCTTGTGGTACGCCTTCACTTTTTATCCTACCTATAAGGAATGGAAACTTCAGTATACCTATCTTGTTTAACAACGGGGTTGAACTTTTTATCCTACCTATAAGGAATGGAAACTTTGAATGAAAACAAAGATAAACTAATAATAGTAGACTTTTTATCCTACCTATAAGGAATGGAAACGCTATATATAAAGCCATAACTCGATGTACCAATTTACCTTTTTATCCTACCTATAAGGAATGGAAACCCGAGACGAAATGAGATTTATTTTCGAGGGCTTGATCTTTTTATCCTACCTATAAGGAATGGAAACTTTCAAAGTATGTGCCGGAAGTTGAAGAAGAAATACTTTTTATCCTACCTATAAGGAATGGAAACGTTTCTCTTCTTCTTTTTCAATATTTGACAATTTTCCTTTTTATCCTACCTATAAGGAATGGAAACTGGTTTCACATGCGGGATTAATTCACATTGCCCATTCCTTTTTATCCTACCTATAAGGAATGGAAACTTCAACGCTACATTTAATGCCTTTTCTTTCTTTTCATCCTTTTTATCCTACCTATAAGGAATGGAAACAAGTGAAAGTCGATGAAACAGACGAGGAGATAAAAGAACTTTTTATCCTACCTATAAGGAATGGAAACATTCTTCGGCTGCTATTTTAATGAACTCAACTAATTTCTTTTTATCCTACCTATAAGGAATGGAAACGAGGTAGACAAATAAAGAAGCTAAGCTTAAATACGCTTTTTATCCTACCTATAAGGAATGGAAACGTGTAATATCTTTTGGAGCTGCAGGTGTTGATGGTGGACTTTTTATCCTACCTATAAGGAATGGAAACTAATTTTTACTGTGTTTTTAATTTTCTCATTATCACTTTTTATCCTACCTATAAGGAATGGAAACTTGTGCATATGTAAAATACCATCAACTGCTTCTACACTTTTTATCCTACCTATAAGGAATGGAAACGCGGTAGATAGAGGCTATGGAGAAACTGCGGAAACTGACTTTTTATCCTACCTATAAGGAATGGAAACAAGTTTTTTGTGAATGACAGAAATGCTGAGATTTATCTTTTTATCCTACCTATAAGGAATGGAAACATACATCTTATCGCTATTTCCCAACTCGGTAGACCACTTTTTATCCTACCTATAAGGAATGGAAACCCAGTATAAATCTTCTATCAATCGTTCCTCTTCTTCCTTTTTATCCTACCTATAAGGAATGGAAACGACGGCTCCATCGTAGTATCGATAACAGATCGATACTTTTTATCCTACCTATAAGGAATGGAAACAAACAGTTCGGCTTTGATGTGGAGACCATCAATGACTTTTTATCCTACCTATAAGGAATGGAAACTAGGTACATACTGGTTTGGTATTAAAGTTATT
>Ga0209508_1001926_pt1 | contig 14827 bp, 10 predicted proteins | sample AD_UKC129_MetaG_FD_184427 | JGI IMG/M metagenome (GOLD analysis project Ga0209508, IMG submission 184427) | Active sludge microbial communities of municipal wastewater-treating anaerobic digesters from Canada - AD_UKC129_MetaG (SPAdes) (version 2) | ecosystem: Engineered > Bioreactor > Anaerobic... | reverse complement strand
TTTTACTTTTTCCTCCTACCCGCCCCCCTATTTAAAAATATCTTAAAAACCTGGTAACTCCATTATTATCGGTGGTATTTGTAATAAAGCTCCCATTATAAATAAAAATACTATGAATTTCCAAATGTATTTGACCCATACATTATACTGTATCCTCGCCATACCCAAAACACCCATTAATACTCCACTTACTGGAGTTATCATATTTGTAAAACCATCTCCTAACTGGTATGCTAATACTCCTAATTGCTTAGAAATACCTAATATATCGCATAATGGTGCTATTATAGGCATTGTAAGAGCCGCTTTTGCTGAACCTGATGGTAAAATAAAATTAAATAATGTTTCAAATATGTACATTCCTTGCACTGCTAAAAATTTGGAATTTTCTGGTATTGCATTCGCAGTGGCATAGAGGATGGTATCTAATATTTTACCATCTTGCAATATGACTATTATTGCTGAGGCTAATCCAACTATTAATGCTGCTGAGGCTATATCTTTGGCTCCTTCTATCATAGTTTTGGCTATATCATTTGCTTTCATCTTTATGCTCATTCCAGTGAATATACCTAATACTAAAAACAATGTAGCTATTTCCTTTATATACCAATGCCATATTAATACACCTAATATCATTGCAATTATTGTGAACGCAAGTAAATATAATGCGTAAATTTCTTTTTTATATTTTATTAATGTATATATTCCTATGATTATATTAAATATTATTAAACATATTAAAATTATTGCTTGAGTATTCATTGCATTAATAACTATAATTTGAATTAATTCGTAAATCATAAATAAATTAATAAGTATCCACGTGAGCCAGCCTCTCCAGTCTGCTCGTTCGCTAATAATTTCTTCATCTTTCACAGTTATATTTCTCCAATATTCATCTGAATCATAAACTAGTGATAGTCTAGGATTTTTATATACTTTTTTAGCATATCTAAGCACAAATATTATCCCTATTATAGTAAATAAAAACCATAAAATTATTCTGTATTCTATTCCAGAAAATATTGGAATACCCGCTATACTTTGGGCTATACCCACTGTAAAAGGATTTGTTACTCCTCCGATAAATCCTATCGTAGCTCCTACGAAAACCACACTTACTGCTACTATACTATCATATCCTAATGCTATAAATACTGGTACAAAAAGTACAATAAATGCTATTGTTTCTTCACTCATCCCGAATGCAGCTCCAAAAATGCTAAATACAATCATAAAGATAATGATAATCAAGTGATTACCTTCTCCGATTAATGGTATTCTCTTTTGTCGCCATTTTTGTGTGATTTTTAGTAATTTATTTATAGCTACATCTAAAATTTTTCCTTTATTTATAAGAAAAAAACTAGCCCCTACTATGAATATAAATGCTATTATCTCGATTTTGTCAACAATTCCATCAAAAATAGATGAGAACATTTGCCAAGTTTGTGGATGTTGCTCGATATGGTGATAGCTTGCTGCATCTATTACTGTTTTTTGTCCTTCGTCAGTTAATATTGTTGTTTGATTAAATTCTCCAGCAGGTATTATCCAAGTTAAAATTGTAACTATTATTATAAGAAAAAAAACTATTACGTAACTATGTGGAAATTGTCTTTTTTGCATTTTTTAGCAAAGATAATAAAGTTTAAAAAAATTTTTAGTCTGTAGTTTTAAAAAAATTATTTGCTTGCTCTAAAGAATCAATTGTACCAATATCAAACCAATATGAATCAGTGTCATCATAATAGCTAACATTATATTTTTCTGACCAATTCAAAAACAAGTTTATAATACTAAAAGCACCACTATAAGGTATATCTTGCAGTAAATCATATGAAATCAAGCTTATACCCGAAAAACTGAATTCTGTTGTAGGCAATACAATATTTCTTATTGTTTTTTGCACATTGCTATTGTGATTAACCCAACCTACTAATTTATTATTACTATCAAATATCAATTTCCTGTCATTTGTCCGATTTTGTACTACTAATAAAGCATCGATATTTTTACTATTTTTATATTCTAATAATTCTGAGAAATTTGTATCGCTCAATATATCTACATTGTGGATTAATATTGGTTCATCTTTTATAAATAAATCTTTTGCTTTTAGCAGAGCTCCACCAGTATCTAGGAGCATTTCACTCTCATCAGAAATTATAATTTCCATCTTTGGATAAGATAATTTTTTTATATAATCAATAATTTTATCTGATAAATAATGAACATTTACTATTACTCTACTTATACCAAATTTATATAATTTATCTAAATTTAACTTTAATATTGGTTCATTATTAACCTCAATTAGAGCCTTTGGAATATTATTGGTTAATGGTCTAAGCCTTGTACCTAATCCAGCACTTAATAATAACGCATTCATTATTTTTTTTAACAAATATAAATATTTTTAATTTATTTGTCATCATTTTCTTAATTTTGCTAATATTAAAATCTGAAAAATATGATATTAAAAAATATAATTGATGAAATCGAATCTGTTTATCCGCTGTATATTCAAGAATCATATGATAATTCTGGGTTAATCATAGGAGATAGGAATGCTGACATTACAGGTATATTAGTAGCCTTAGACTTAGATGTGGAGGTAATAAATGAGGCTATCTCGCAAAATTGTAACCTGATAATCACCCATCATCCTTTTATATTTCATAATATTAAAAAATTAATAGCTGGTAACGATGTCTATGATTTACTTCAATTAATAATAAAAAATAATTTAAACATATATGCCTGTCATACGCCCATGGATAAATCATCGTATGGATTAAACATAGCTGTAGCAGAAAAAATGAATTTGCAAAATATAAAAATTTTAAAACCTGAAACTAATCTTTTATGTAAATTAGTTACTTTTTGTCCTCATGATTATGCTGACAAAGTCAGAGAAGCACTATTCGAAGCAGGTGCCGGTGTGATAGGCAATTATGATAGCTGTAGTTATAACATTCAAGGTACAGGCACATTTAGAGCAGGTGAGAATACAAATCCATTCGTTGGTGAGAAAAATAAATTACATTATGAACCAGAAACAAGAATAGAAACCATATTCCCTAAATGGCTTACAAATGACATTGTAGCAGCATTAATAAGTAATCATCCTTATGAAGAGGTAGCATACGACATTTATCCATTAGATAATGTACATCCACAAATAGGATTAGGAGCTATAGGCGAACTAAAAAATTCTATGGAATTGTTTGATTTTTTATCTATGATAAAAAAGAGTTTCTCATTACCTATAATACGTTATAGTCGAATAGATAACAATAAAAAAATTAATACCATCGCAATATGTACTGGATCAGGTATAGAATTGTTGCAAGAAGCTATTCATCAAAATGCTGATGTTTTTTTAACAGCAGATATTAAATATCACGATTTCCAAGCTGCAAATAATAAAATTTTATTGGTAGATATAGATCATTATAAATCTGAAATCATTTTTATAGAAAAAATGTATGATTTTTTATCAAAAAAATTTCATAATTTTGCAATTCAAAAATTTGAAAAATCAAATTCGTATATAAAATATTTTTAATATAAGTAATTATGGCAAAAAAACAAGAAAATAAAAAAAGTACCTCTACATCCAAAAAAATAAATAATACTGAGCAAGGAGCTAAAAAAACTGTTGCTACTAAAACTACTAGTAAAAAAACTACAGAGGGCAAAAATACTAAAACTACTGCTAGTAAAAACAACACTCCTAAAAGTGAAGAAAAAAATATAAAAATTACTTCAGAAAAAACTACCAAAGCAACTAAATCTCCTAAAACTCAATTAAAAACTGAAAAAAATAGTGAAGAAACCAAAGTAAAGACTAAAATAAAAGCCCAAGAGCCTATTATTGATGAGAAAAAAAATATAAAAACCACTTATAATATTAAAGATGAAGAATCAGATAATTTAGAAAATTTGGTGGTAGAAAAATTAAAATCACTATATAAACTACAATATATTCACACTCAACTAGATAAAATCAGAATAATTCGAGGAGAATTACCAGCAGAAGTTCAAGATATGGAAGACGAAATCGAAGGACTAAAAACAAGAATGGGAAAAATAAAAGAAGAAATCGAAAAATCAGAAGAAAATATTAAATACCAAAAAATTAAAATTTCCGAACTTACAGATAACATAAAACATAGAAAAGAACAACAATACCAGGTACGTAATAACAGAGAATATGAAGCTCTAACTAAAGAAATAGAAAATTTAGAGTTAGATATTCAATTAGCTGAAAGACGAATAAGAGAAACACAAGATAAAATTGGCCTTAAACAAGAACAATTACAAGAAGCTAAAGAACAAATAGATGAAAAAATAGCTATACTTAGCGATAAAAAATCTGAACTAAATGAAATAATTAAAGAAACAGAAGAAGAAGAGAAACGTCTCAATGCTTTGCTCAATGAATCTATGAAAAATGTAGAAGAACGATATTTAAAAGCATATACGAGAATACGTAATGGAGTATCAAATGGATTAGCAGTAGTAGGCATTGTAAGGAATGCATGTGGTGGCTGCTTCAATAATATACCTCCACAACGCCAATTAGAAATCAAACTACATAAAAAAATATTAATTTGCGAATATTGTGGTAGGATTTTAGTAGATGACGATATTATAAAAGCTGTAGAACAAGAATTTGCAAAAAAATAATATTCAAAATAATTTATATTAGCCAGATAAGATATAGGATTGTAAAAAGAGGGTGATATAAAAAGGTGAATAATATTTCATACGAATTTCGTTAGAGATAAGATAATTTTACATTTAGAGAAGTTTGAAAATTAAAAGATGACAAGAGATATTGGTATTATTTAAACATTTTATGAATGTTTAAAACTATTAATGATATTAATATCATATTAAAATTATTATGTATATTTGCCAAAAATTCAATATTTATGAAGACTTTAGTAGATAATATTAATGAACATCTGGCTATGAGTAAGGAAGACTCAAAAGCCTTCTATGATAAACTCTACGATTTCCTACTACAGAACAAAGCTGACGTAGTAGATTACCAAGGTTTGAAACTTCAAAGTACTCCTCCACTTTGTCCAAACTGTCGTAGCAACAATATTGTTAGAAATGGCAAACAAAAAGGTATGCAAAATTATCGTTGCAAACATTGTGGTAGACAGTTTAGAATTACTACTGGCACTTTTGTGTATCGATTACAAAAATCTCAACTCATGCTCGAGTACATTCGTTGTATGGTAGCAGGTAAAAGTCTCAGAGCTTGTGCTAGAGAGGTTGGTATAAGTCTGCCAACAAGCTTCACCTGGCGACACAAAATATTAGCAGCTTTAAAGAATTTTGACAAAAATGTAAACTTCTTTGGCATAGTAGAAATAGACGAATTGCTGATGGATTATTCAGAAAAGGGTAGACAGTATTCAAGTGTAAAAGAAATGAAACGAGCGATGAGAAAAAAGCCCAAAAAAGTAGCTGTAATAGTTGCAACGGATAGAAGTGGAAATATACTATTCAGGAACACTGATAGCAAAAGAGCAAAGCAAGAAGACATTGAGAAATTTCTGAAAGGTAGAATAACAGAAGATGCAGTATTATGCACTGGTACTAAATACGCATTTAGACACATAAGAAAGAGTAAAGTTAAACATAAAGAGATAGTAGGAGCCAAAAGAAAGAAGCGAGGTGTCTATAGCACTGCTATAGTGAAGGCTAAGTCAGAGGAATTCACTAAATGGATATATTCGAAGTTTAGAGGGGTAGCAACCAAATACTTGCAAAACTACATTATGTGGTATGTAGCGATAGGTAAATATTTATCAGAAGGCATAATCAGTAATACTGGTAGAATGCTTAATCTTGCATCTTCGGACAGATTTGCCTGGTATGAATATCTTAGAGTAAGTAAAATATCATATACTGTTTGAAACATTTAAAAAATGTCTGTTGATTTTTTACCTTCTTCTCATACCTACTCAATTAAAAATCCTTTTCTCAATAATTTGTTACTTTATCAAGCTTCCCTTGAAAAATTATATTACTACAAAAATTTGTATTTTTGTTTTTAGTTTTTTTTCAATATTTTTAATTTTATGTGCGGAATTGCTGGTATTTATTCTGATTTTATAAACAATCTCAATCCTGATTATATTGCTAAAAATGTATGTGATTCACTTATACAAAGAGGGCCAGATTTTCAGAAATATGAAATTATCAATTCTAAGTTGTTGTTTTGTCATACCAGATTATCTATTTTAGATCAAGCTGCTAATCAACCCATGTGGGACGATAGTCATAGGTATGTTTTGATTTTAAATGGTGAAATTTTTAATTATAAAGATATAAAAAGTAGACTTATATCTTTGGGATATAAATTTATAACTAGCTCTGACACTGAGGTTGCTCTGTATACATTAATACATTTTGGTAATGAAGCACTTGAAATGTTTAATGGATTTTTCTCTATAGCATTTTATGACGTTTATGAGAATAAATTATTGTTAGCTAGAGACAGGTTTGGTGATAAACCACTTTATTATTTTTATAATCATGGTCAATTATTTTTCGCTTCAGAGATAAAAGCTTTGAGAGCTATGAATATATCTTGCGATTACGACTATTCTGCAATTGCTTTATATTTGTTTCTTACTTATATTCCTAGTCCATTTTGTGCATTTGAAAATATAAAAAAATTACCTCCTGCTAGTTATTTGATTTATGATGGAGATAAAATCATAATAAACAAGTATTATAATTTGTCAACTGAAACATTGAATAATGATGAAGCAATTACAAATATTATTAACATAAAATCTTTACTAGAAAAAAGTGTACAAATTAGATTAAATGCAGATGTTCCAGTAGGAACATTCTTGAGTGGTGGTATAGATTCTTCTATAATTACTTTTTTAGCACATAAATTTAATCCTGATATTACAGCATATACCATTAGCTTCCCAGATTTACCATATTATGATGAATCTATTATTGCTAGTAAATTTGCTATTGATAATAATATCTCTCATAAGATAATTCCTATAGAAGAAAAAAATTTGGTAAATTCAATAAATAATGCTATTAATTATATTGATGAACCTTATGCTGATAGTTCTACTATTGCACTTTATACACTTGTAAATGCTGTTAAGCCTTTTGTAAAAGTAGTTTTATCAGGTGATGGAGCAGATGAACTTTTTGGAGGTTATAATAAATATAGGGCTTGGGCGAGATTAAATGAAAAAACTTGTTTTAATAAATTAATTTCTTTTTGGGGTAAAAATTTTATTTGGGATAATTATAATTCCAATAACTTTTTTAGTAATAAATTGAGACAATTAAAAAAATTTTCTAATGCTTTTGATTTACAAGGCTTTAATAGATATTTTTATTTAACTGCTATAAATGATGTTTTTTTTATTAATAAAATTTTGAATCCAGACATTATTCAGAGCCATGAGTTTAATGAAAAAATTAATTTATTGCAAGAAAAATTTATTGAAGATCAAAATATTTTAGCTACTGATTTTAGCATAGTTTTAGAAGGCGATATGTTGAGAAAAACAGATCTTATGGGCATGGCTAACTCTACAGAAATACGTTCTCCCTTTTTAGATTATGAGCTGGTAGATAATGTTTTCAAAATTCCTAATTCATTTAAATTTAATAAAAATACTAATAAAATTCTAATAAGAAAAACATTTAGTGATATTTTGCCAGATTATATTTTAAATAAGCCCAAGCATGGTTTTGAAGTACCAATTAAAAAATGGATGAATGATTTTTTATTAAATGATTTTGAAAATAAAGGGTTGAATAGCAATTTTAAATTTATTTTAAATAAAAATTCATACTATAATCAAAATAATTTAATTAAATTTGCTAAAAATTCAGATAGATTATTTTATACCCTATATGTACTGAATGATATTTGGAATAGAAAATATGAGCAAAATCAGAATACTTCGAATTTTAAATAGATTTAATCTTGGTGGTCCCACATATAATGCTAGCTACTTAACAAAATATTTAGATAAGGATTTTGAAACATTACTAATAGGTGGCAAAAATGGTAAATATGAAGCTTCATCTCTCGAGATACCCCATTCTCTTGGCATAGAACCCCTTATTTTACCAGAATTAAAAAGAGAAATTTCACCATATTATGATCTATTAGCATATAAAAAAATCAAACAAATTATCAAAGATTTTAATCCACAAATAGTACATACTCACGCATCTAAAGCAGGTGCTATAGGCAGATGGGCAGCATATCATGCAAATGTTCCATTGATCGTGCACACTTTTCACGGACACGTCTTTGATTCATATTTTGATAATTTCAAAACAAATTTTTATATTTTTTTAGAAAAAAATTTAGCTAAAAACACAGACTTATTAATAGCTCTGAGTGATAATCAAAAAAAAGATTTATGCGAAAAATATAAAATAGCACCTGATAATAAAGTAAAAGTAATACCTTTAGGATTTGAACTAAATAAATTTACTATAGATAAAGAAAATAAAAGAAATAAAATAAGATCGGAATTTAGTATATCAAATGATACTTTTGTGTTTAGCCTTGTAGGTAGAATCGTTCCTATAAAAAATCATAAGTTAGTAATCGATGCTTTAAATATGATTAAAAATAAAACCAACAAACAGATAAAGATTTTGTTTGTTGGGGATGGAGAGTTAAGGGCAGAATTAATGGAATATGCAAATATTAATAAACTAAAATATTCATACAAAACGGCAAATGGTGATGAAGATATAATCTTTACAAGCTGGCGAAAGGATATAGATTATATAATGGCTGCATCAGATGCTATTTTATTAACATCTAATAATGAAGGGACACCCGTCAGCTTGATAGAAGCACAAGCTAGTAAATTACCTATTATCTCTACTAATGTAGGTGGTGTAATAGATATAGTTAATGATAATGCTATTCTGATTAATAAAAATGATGCAAATGCTTTATCAAATGCAATGTTTAAACTAGTTAATGGACATCTCATAGATGATAATATCCTCGAAAATAGAAAAGATTTTATAATGAAAAATTACTCAATTGATAATCTGATTTCTAATATAAAAGACACTTATATTGAATTACTAGAAAACAAAATGCTTAGTAAAAAACAAAGATATTTTAATATAACTAATTAAGTTAGTCTAAATAAGAAAAAAACATAATATTAAATTCAAAATCCTAAAACAATATTCAATAATTAAAAGTCCCTTAGATAAATACTCAATGTTTTATTTCTTTATTATTTTTAGTTTAGAATTTTCTATTATGCCTTAAAATAACTTTAATATAATACTAATAGAGCAGCATTATAAAAATTATATATTTAATGTTTAAATTAAGTAATGATATAAATATAAGTATTAAATACTTATATTTATTAAATTTATAAAGTTTTTTAGAGATTTATATTCGAAAAAAATTAAATTTAATAAAATCTAATTATATAAGTTCTAAACTAATTTTAATGAATATTTTTATTAGTAATTATATCATTACTTAATTTAAACAAATAATTAATATATACAAAATCCTTTACCCTTCCTATTTCTAATCTTTTGTTTTTCCCCCCTATTTCTCCCTTTTTGTTACACTATTATAAACTTATTGAAGGTGCTCTATGTTTTTTAGGTTTACAACCAAAAGCAAAATTAAAACCAAAATGTACATTTAAAAATTTTAAATTATGTGGTATATTGACATATTCAAATTTATTTTCTTCTTCATCATAGTATTGATATTCATCATAAATTAGTGGTCCTAATAGATTATCTGTAGTTAGATAAAATTGAAATGGTGATAATGTCAAGGCAAAACCAAATCCAAGATTAGAATAATTCCTATATGCTATTGAATAATTAATTGTAGCTTGGAAAATATGGCTAAATTTATGTACTGCATATACATGAAAAGATGGAGCTATTTTTTTATTAACAAACATTAACTTGGCTCCACCACCAAATGAAGTTTTGGGACTTATATCATATTTAAATGTCAAATATATTTTTGTAGGTAACCACGTAGTATATGAATTAAATGTGGAATCCATATCAAATATATCTTTAATAGAATCTAATAAATTATCCATCCTTTCATCAAAGGCAGAATCTGACCCAGCTATTAATGGAGCCACATCTATTCCTGTAAAGGTGAATGTGGCATTTTCATTAGTACTTACATAATTTAATGGGTCATTTTTCCAATTGATAAATCCTAAATCTATTACAGATAATCCTACAGTTATCTTTTCTGTTGGTTTATATGTGACGCCTAAATCTATCGCACCTCCTAAATTATTTTTTAATAATATAAAATCTTTAAGAAAATCAGTATCATTTATTAAGCTATCAATATTATCTAAGTTATTTGTATCTCGTAACTCTTCAGGAATGCTCGTATTTAGCTCCACATTACCTATAGCAGTGATGTCATACATCTCACTAGTAGTAGTTAATTTAATATTTGTATTGCCGGTATTAACGTTTAGCTTACCAGATAATAACTTTACTCTTGCACCTACAGATATTTTATCATTAATGTTATTAGCATATCCTAATGCATATTCTCTATAATAAGTAAAATCTAATGATGGATCCAAAGTAATTGATTGATCTAATAATGCTCCATTGCCTTTATAAGCAAATTCCATCAAGCTTTTAGGATAATAAAAATTTAGATTTGTTTTTTCTGTTATATTAAAAGAAAAATAATGTTTATCTTTTATTTTAAAACTAAAAGATAGTAGCTCTTCAGATAAATCATAATATACTAAATTATTTTTAGCAACATTATCTAAAATTGATTTAAAATTAATAAAAGTAGTGTCATTACGAGATTCTAGTACTTGATAAGGATTAAAGCCAGTATGTCCAAATTGGAAAGCAGTAGATGCTAAACCAGGTAAGCTGACGTATACTCTGCACGTAGGCATTAATGCAGGATTTAAATATGTAGATTGTGGTATAGCTGGTATATCATTCGTCGTGAAATCATATTGACTGTATATTTCTACTGTAATTATGCTAAATATGATAATTAAAAATATCTTTTTCATAATACTCATTATTTTATCGGGTTAAAAAGTTAAATTATTTAATTGTGCTTGAGCACTCACTCTCACATTTACATACTCATAAGAGTATATTTTGACTATTGAGCTACCATGATCAGTAGTATTCAACACTGCTTTAATCAATGCTTTTCTAACATTTACTAATGCATCTTTTCTACTCCCTTCAAATTTATTTGTAGTCATTTTAGCACTAGGAGTTAATACTCTATAATCTGGCCCTGGACCTACTACTCCAGAGTTAACTATTCTCTGATCTGCTGGTATTATAGAATCTATAATGTTATTTAGAGAATCTAATAAATATACTTGTATATCGGCATCAATCGGATAAAAATTATTTGTTAAGATTTTAAACATAAACCAATCAACATATTTAAAATAAGTACTATCACCTAAATCTAAATCTACTGTATCTATTAATGTGAAATCTTTTGCCTTTCCATGAAATGGTAATTCTACTCTGCCATTTAAATGAAGTCTACTTGTGTCTATTACAAAATTACTATGACTATTTGAATTAATTTGTGCGTTAGCTATGATATCTATACTATTTGGACTGATGTTAAAAGCATCTACAATATTTGAATTACTTTTATTTATTTGCTGATATGAGATTTTACTTTGTCCTATCTCAGCTAAAGATGGATAACTAGCAGTCCAAGGATTTGGAATACTCGTTGTAATATTTACTGTATTTGCTGGAGGATTAGTTCTATGTGCAGTTATTTGATTTAGATTAATGTTTACTGGTGCACCGACACTATTTGCAATATTTAGAAATATTTTAGGATCTTCCCAATTAATTATTCCATCAAAGTGATTATTATATAAGTCTATTGTGATAGTATCATTATCTAAATTTAAATTATAATTACCTAAGTTCCCGAAAAGTCTAGAAAAGCTAAAGTTATTCATCCCAATACTAAGAATAAAATAATAAGGAGAAAGATTAGCAGAGCCATTGCCGTGAATAGTAATTTTAATGTCAAAAGATAACTGGTTATTAGCTCCTAAACGCAATTTAATATTATTGTAATGTTTGTTATAATCATAATCTAATGAAGGAACTGAAAAACTTTCATTATGTGGACTGCCATTCACTGTAGCATTATTAATAGAGAAATCTACATCTATTGGATAATTAATATTATGATTAATATTTAATGATAAATCTAATGATTTTAAAACCATAGTATCTATTATCATTCCATTAGGTAGAGATAGTGTAAAAGTGTAATTATGAGTAACCTCATAATCACTGCTTAGATTGCCACCAGGTATATTAATGGTTAGCTGGCTAAATGACTGATTTTGACTTGGAATGTTAATATAATTTTCCATAGTGTTAGTAGCGATATTCCCTTGATAAACTAAATATATAAGCTTAGTGTTATATTCCTCGAATACCTCAGTGCTATCATAGTCGTTCATTAGATCCCACATGTTTAAATTAGAGTTTATTATAGGAGCTGCCACATTAGGACTCCATTCAGATGTGGCTATATTATCGATATTAAACTCATCTTTTACACAACTAGTGGTAGAAAAAATAAGGAATATCAAAAAACAAAAGAAATAAAATGTTTTTTTCATATTTATAAAATTTTTAATAGACAAAATTAAAATATTTTTTTATATAATCAATACATTTATAATAAAAGTAAAAAATAAATAAAATATTTAAAATAAATGTTTTAGATAATCAACTTGCTAATACCCAAACAAAGCTAAGATTGATTTTTAGCTCAAACTATTTCACAGCAGAGATTTTTATTTTTTATAAATGTTTAAAATTATCTATGATATAATAATATAAATAAATTATTATTTATACTTTTCTAATTATATATTCTAAAGAAAATTATAAGAAAATATATTTTTAATAAATATTTTTATAAAAGATATATTAATAATGACTTAGAGCATATAAAAATTATGGATTAAATATCATATTTTATTTTAAACAAAAAATATAAGATTCTCTAAAACGCTTAATAGCAAATAGGTGAAATACATTTTTTACTTTTCACTTATATTCCACTTTTAATTTACAAATGTGATTATTCAATAATATCTCACATTTTACACAAAATACTTTTTTTGTTTCCTTACTTTGAATAGTTAGAAAAAAGAATTTAACAAGCAAATTTTAATAAACTAAATTAAACTACTATAAAATCTACTTTAGCTTATAATAATATTCTAGTTATTAATTAAAAACTTAATAATTTTAAATATTTTTTTTATGAGACTTCAATCGTTTGTATTGTTTATTTATGATATATGAAGCCTCTTCTTCTTTTATTTTTACTAATTTATCATCTTTACAAACTACTTCACCTTGAGATATTACATATTTTATGTTTTTATTGTCTATGATTTGTAATAATTGCAAAGGTTTTAATTCTTCATTAATGCAATTAATCATTGGGCAATTGTATATAATTAATGAAGTAGGGTCATAAACTGACGGGAAAAATTTTGTAAAATATTTATGTGGTTGATATAATCTACTGATCGCTTCTTTAATAGAAATTTTGTCATATTCGGTATTAAAATAGTATGTGTTTTTCATGGTTTGCCACATATCACTATGCATACCATCTGTTCCTAGCATAATCAATGGTAAGCCTTCTGAACTGAAATATCCTTTATTTTCCCATTGACTACTTTCATATAATTCTACAACATTATTATTATTTTTATTTAGCATTACTACATCATCATTAGTAACGTGTAAACAGCCCGCAAAAATATTTTTAGAATTGTTTATTAACCCTAATGAATCTAATCTTTCGACTACAGACATTTTGTATTTCTCTATGGAATGTGCCTGATCAAACGCATATTCTGCTAAATGACCATAAATACCACATTTAAATTTTTCTTCTAATCTTTTTACCTCTGTCAATGTCCCAGTGCCTATATTAAATAAATGATCTAATCCAATAAATCCTTTTTGAGATTTTAACCATTTCTCTGTAACGTCTAATAAATTATCTGCAATGCCAAATCCATATTTATCTGTTATTGCTACTACTGGTATCACATTCACTCCCACTCTACTGTATGTGTCATATATAAGTTTTAAATTATCAAAAGATATCATAGATGGTCCATAGAGCATATCTATCACTTGAGTAGTACCATTTTTTAGTAATCTGATAGCACTATAAAAAGCTGCAGCTTCTAATAATTCTGCATCCCATATTTTTTCTAATGGTGCATAAATATCATCTAACTTTTGTAATCCTATTTTATTTTCTTCTGTAGCTATTAAATCTGCAAAATATCTCTGAGAATGAAAATGAGCATTAAAATATGCTGGCATTATTAGTAATCCATTACAATCTATTATATCAGGTTCATTTGTTTTGTCGAGCAAATCTCCAATCTCTTTTGAATATAATATCTTTTTATTAGCATTTTTATCAATTAATATATTTCCTACCCAAATTTCATTAAATTTATAAGAAAATAGATTAGCATTTTTTAAAATTAATGACATTAGAAAAATTTGTTTTGCAAAATTATAAAAATAATAATATATGGAAGACGACTATGATTTATTGGATAAACTTAATGATGTCGATTTTTTGGATACACTCCCCGTAGCTGTTAATTATCTGAATTATTTTATTCTTGATGCTGCTACTCCTCTGGTAGTGAATACTTTTTTTAATAATATTTTACCTAAAGATAAGTAT
>Ga0209508_1001923_pt1 | contig 14840 bp, 17 predicted proteins | sample AD_UKC129_MetaG_FD_184427 | JGI IMG/M metagenome (GOLD analysis project Ga0209508, IMG submission 184427) | Active sludge microbial communities of municipal wastewater-treating anaerobic digesters from Canada - AD_UKC129_MetaG (SPAdes) (version 2) | ecosystem: Engineered > Bioreactor > Anaerobic... | reverse complement strand
CTTAGTCTATTTGATATTCTATCATCAATAACCTTTCTTCTATACTTTGTTACCAGAACAAGGTGATAATATAATGAGAATACTGAATGATTATTGCTGTCGAGTTCTATCATGTAATCAACCTCCTATTTACCATGACTGATTATATTATAGCACATATGATAAGGATGTAACTATTTGTCAATTCATCTCCAGCCTATAGAGGCTGGAGACTTCTTGACAATTTTAGATGAAATAGCTCTCTTCTCGCAAAAACAATTTGGAAAAACACAATTTTAATCTTTTGGAATCGCTTGCATACTAATATTTAAAGCTCATATAGACACAAATGCTATTGCGAACTGAAAAGTGGTTCTTTCCATAGCTAGTTGATATAGATACTTCGAGATGGTATAATGAACCAAGTCAATAAGAAAAGAGATGGCCATCATGGAAGAAATTGTAAAACTGCTCGATAAAAATCTCGAATGTGTGCGATATGAGGTGAAAGACGATAAGATAGTAATTTGGGTCAAGTCATCCAAGAAGGGAGCAGTTTGTCCATATTGTGGGACACCATCAACGAGAGTGTATTCGATATACGAAAGGACATTGCAGGATTTACCCATACAGGTGATATGTAGGAAAATGTTTTGTGATAACGAAAATTGCAGTAAGAAAAGGTTTGCTGAGACTTTTGATTTTGTTAATCCAAGAGGGAAGATGACAAAAAGGTTGGAAGAAGAGATAGTGAAAATAAGTATGAATATGAGTTCAATACAAGCATCGAGATTGATTAGAGAGAACATAGCAGACATAGGGAAAAGTTCGATATGCAATCTACTAGAAAAAAATCGTAATGTTGTTCGACAAGAGGGATGTTAGGAAGATTTGCATAGATGACTTTGCACTGAAGAGAGGACAAAGGTACGGTACGATAATGATTGATTTGGAGACGCATATAGTTGTGGATATACTTAATTCAAGGGATTGTGAGAAAGTAAGTGACTGGTTAAAAGGATATCCAAACATTGAGATAGTATCGAGTGACGGTTCGATAGGATATAGGAAAGCGATAGATGAAGCTTTTGGAGATGTGATCCAAATATCAGATAGATTCCGCTTGATAAAGGGTTTGTCGGATGGTTGTAAAGAATACGTCCAAGAAAGGTTTGGAACATCAATAGTAATAGAACAGTGTGAAACCAAAGGACAGAGCGATGGAACTGAGGAAATAATAAGTAAGGTACTGTCTGAGAAAGAAGAATCGAAGTTAATATGATTTTTTCTTTTTAATCTCATTAATAAATGCATCTTTATCCTCGGAGTTCATATCTTCATAATACTTCTCTACAAGTCTGCGCGCTCTTGTCGACTTTGTTCTCTCAAAGGCGGAATTAAACTCTTCTAAAGTGTTCCATTCATTGATATTTTCAGAAAAGCATTTCCAAGTTTTAGGCCTAAGATTACCATCTTTTTCACGATATTTAAGCAAGTTTAATTTTGATTTGCCAATAAATTTATAAAAATTATCAAAATACACTTCACAGATTGTAACAGTATTATCGTTATGAATAGAATACTTAACAAACAAAAAATAAATATTATTTCCCCCAAACTTGTTTATTTTATCTGGCCAACTATTAATTGTGCCTAAATCATTTTCAGGTTCTTGAGAATCAATAGCTGATTTAAAATCAATAGCATATTTTTCCAATAGTAAATAATCAGGAAAGTCATTTTTGTTTTTTGCTCGCTTACATTGATCCTTTCCTATTCCATATTTCGTTGAAAAAAAACTATCTAAAGAATCGGCAATTAAGTCTTCAACAACCTTACCAAAAGTTGTATAATCATAAGAATTGTTTTTTACAGCACCACTTAAATAGTTCTTAACAAATGTTTCTATTTCTTTTTTATTATCAGCTAGATTTACTGACAACCATCTCACCTCGAATTTTGTCAAAAGTTTTGAATTATTATTTGAAAAATGTAATCAATCTTTCCTGTTGTCATCTGGTAAAATTTCCATAATTCGAGAAATATCAAACTTTAATGCCTTGCAAATCTTTACAAGCACATCAGTTGTTACGTTTTCGTTTTTTCCGAGTTTTGCCATAGAAGATGTACTAATACCGTTCGTCTCTCTTAAATCTTTCTTTTTCATATCTTTGTCAATTAGGAATCTACAGAGTTTTTATAACTTACAGGCATAATTATCACCTCGATTTGCAATGTAAAGTGTATCATAAGAAAATAAAGAACACAACAAAAATTTGCGTTTGCAAATAAAGTATTGTGTTTTGCACAATTTATGCCATAACTTATATAAGGAAATATCTGGTCTATAAACGGAATCTTATTATGGAGGTACGGTATGGTAAGTGCCAACTCGTTCAGAGATGTTATTGCAAACATGTATTATAATGACCTCTTTGACGAACTGTCTGAATATATAGAGGACAACCCTGATAAGCTGGAATCCAACTCGTACCATGCACAATCACCAGATGAAGCGGTGTTATCCGAGTTTGACACCATAATGATAGACATAACCGACTCACCAGGTAACAGTATTATATTTGACGTAATTGTTTCCGCCAAAGTTGAAATAGCAGAAAAAGTACGAAGGAATCGCGAGACGGATGGTATAGAACAATGGTCTCGTATTTCCTGTAAACCTGATCTTGATGATGGAATTCAGAATTTTCTAATCAATTCTGTTTCAATTTACAACAAGTACAGAGAAAGCAAAATAGGCCGGGTTTCTGAATATTTAGTACCAATTATTGAAGAGGAACAGTTTGATGATGTTGCCAGTGAATTTCTAAGTGAGTTTTGCCAGGAAGCATTGAGTACTCCCATGCCCATTTTAGTAGATGAAGTAGTGAAAAGAATGGAGCTTAAGGTTAAGGAAATCCAGCTAACAAAGTATTTCACTATATTTGGTCAAAAAGCCTTCGGCGATTGCACAATAGAGTATTACGACAGAAATGAAAGAACATATAAGCCTTTGGAAGTTTCAAGAGGAACAATTCTCGTGGATCCTAATGTGTATTTCATGCGAAACGTAGGATGCATGAACAATACCATTATTCATGAGTGTGTCCATTGGTATAAGCATAGAAAATACCATGAGTTAGTTAAGACGTATAACAGCAATGCTTTGCTCATAAGCTGCAGGGTAAACTGCAGATGCTAAAGTAAAAGTATACCAAAAATAGGGATGTGCTAAACGAAAAGTGTACCACTCTATCGGAGAAAAATCATACGCCCTGTATAATGAATCCATAGGCAAACAGCATTGTACAGGGGGGAAGAAAAGGTGATAGAGATGGTACAGTACAATTACATTAGGTTTTTGTATTTCAACAAACATGAGAGTCAACGAGCGATAGCCAAAGAATTAGGTATTAGCAGAACAACTGTGAGAAGAGCAATAGCTAATCCTGAACAAGGTTACCATTTAACTGCAAAGAGGGCTAAACCGATCAACGGTGATTTTGAGGATCGAATAAGGTATTGGGTCCAATACAACTTAGGGATGCCGACAAGCCAGAGGTTGACTAAGAAGCGTATGTATGAGCTCGTACGTGAGGAGGGGTACAAAGGGAATTACTCTTCATTTACTTACCAAACGAGGAAGGTTGAAGAGGAATTTGGAATTGGTCAGAAAGAGGCTTACTTGGAACTTGTACCAGTGAGAGGTAGCTTGCAAGTAGATTTTGGGGAAGTATACGTGATGCAGAAAGGGTTGCCGAAGAAATTACACGTGTTCTGTGCGAAGCTATGCTACAGCAAAGTGGAATTCGTTAAGGTATATCCTGCAGAAAGCACAGAGTTCTTCTTTGATGGGTTGGTATCAACATTCAGTTTTCTCAAGCATGTTCCGAAGAAAATAATCTTTGACAACTTGAAGCCAGCAGTGAAGAAAGTATTGACAGGGAAAGAGAGGATACTGCAGGAAGCATTTTTGAAGTTTCAATCGTTCTATTGCTTTGAATCCGAATTTTGTGGACCTGGGAAGGGTAACGAAAAAGGGATGGTTGAGAATCTCGTGAAATACGTTGAGAACAATTACTTTCTTCCAAGGCCTGAATTCACAAGTTTTGATACGTTAAATTCAAGTTTGTTAGAGAGATGCGTTCAGAGGTTAGGAGATGGGAGGTACGATGGAAAAAGATGGAAAGAACGGTTTGCAGAAGAAGATTTTCTACCTTTCGAGGAAGAGTACAAATATGCAAGGATAAAAGAAGTAACGGTAGATACGTATCAATTAGTACACTTGGAAAGTAACAGATACTCTGTTCCGGAAGGATATGTAGGGAAGACATTGGAGGCACATATCTATCCATTTAAAGTGAGGATAATACACAAAGGCGAAGTGATAACTGAACACGAGAGGTTATTTGGTAGGAATAAGGAATCTTTGTACCCATACCATTTCTTGCCACTGCTTCGAAAGAAAACAAGAGGATACGATCAAGCTAAAGTAATACAAGAATGGAGATTACCCGAGATATATGAGAAGTACCACAAAATGCTTCAAGCTCACTTGGATTCTGAAACAAAAGGGACAAGGGAATTCATCGATGTACTTAGGTTAACACAGGAGTACAGCGTTGAAACGATAGCAAAAATTTTGAAAGAGCTTGATGAAAAGAATCGTTACAGTTACCAAGATGTACTAAGTGTTCTACGTTACCAAACGCAAACACAAGGGAACAAGCGACAATTGTCGGAAGAAGAATTGGAATCACTCAACGTAAGTAAGATAACCACCACGTACATACCGTTAGCTATCTACAACGACTTACTCCACGAGAGTGGGGTGAGCGAGGATGAATAAAGAACTTAGAGAAAAGTTGAAATACTGTAGATTAGCAGGCATAGTGGAGATGTACGATGAGTTAGTGAAAGAATCAGCAGAAAATGGATGGGATAATGAGACGTTTTTCGAGAAACTGGTGGAGTGTGAAGTAGTATCACGAGAGAACAATAGATTTGAAAGGTTAGTAAACAAGGCAAGGTTTCCAAATTTGAAAACGATAGACCAGTTCGATTTCAGTCAAGCGCCATACATATCGAGGAAAGAGATATTGGAGCTGTGCGAATGCAAATTCATCGATGAGAAAACGAATATCATTTTCTTAGGCTCACCAGGAGCAGGTAAGACACACATAACGATATCGATAGGGATAGAAGCATGTAAGAGGGGGAAATCAGTGATATTCTTCACAGCAGCTAATCTTGGGAACCAATTAGTTGAAATGCAAGAGGAACAAGAATTGGGCAGATTCTTAACTAAGCTAAGCAAGGTGGACTTACTAATAATTGACGAGTTGGGATATGTACAATTGTCTGATAGAGTAACACAACTAATGTTCCAAATATTCTCAGAACGATACGAAAGTGGCTCAATTCTGCTGAATAGCAATTTGGAATTTAAGGAATGGGTGAATATATTTCATGATGAACGAATGACAGCAGCGATCATCGATAGATTAATTCACAACAGTCGTATAGTACTGTTCAATGGTGAGAGTTATCGATACAAGGTTCAAAAGATGAAAGCTCAACAAAACAGGCAGAAAACATGATCCACTTTCTACAAGAGTGGTATACAATTAGATTAGCACGGTGGTACACTTTTCAGTTCGCAATAGCAGTAAACCAAACAAGTAAATACAAACAGCAATAGACGCCAGAAAACTGGATGGAATGGCATACTAATGGTATTACACCACGAATCCTTATGCCTAGATCAATGACCATCAAAAAGATTGAGGAGCTGATAAGAAAGAATGAGAGCCTTTTTGGTGCTCATGACTGGTTAAATATAATGGAAAATGTTGTGTATGAATTGGCGGATTTCTTCCAGGTGTCAAGGATAGCAGCAAAAAGAGGGACAATATTGTTGACCATCGATTTGCAAATTCAGATACTATTCGACATTTTAATAGGATAATAGCACAACATAAAACGGATAGCCTTATTGCAATCCAAAAAGATATAAGCAATTTGTTATAGTAAGTGATTAGCGAAAGCAACAAGATTTATCTTAAAAAATGATGAGACGGGTTTGGAGCAAATAGAACTTGAAATATGTTAGAAAATCAAAATGGTAAAAAGTTACTACTTGATATGTTCCTTTGAACCTTGTTTTTTCAAAAAACAGCCAAAAACCCATTGATATGTTCCCGTAAACGTAAGGTTAAAAAAACAGCCCAAGACATCAATCCAAGAGGTTCGAGCCACGTCGAAAATGTTGTATTGTTGTCAAGGGTGGATAAATAGAAGGACTGAAAAAGGCTACAAATAAAGGGTTTCCAGATATTGAGATACTCTCTCGGTTATTCCGCCTGAGGGTGATAATGTCAGGAAATCCCTTGTTTTTATTGATTGCGGGAACATATCAACTATCTTGAAAATTTATAGTGAGTTACCAAATTAGATACTCCGCTTTTTACAGAGGGTTGAGAAAATAAGATAGATGTATTTTCTATAGTATCTATTACTGTTAATACATTTCTGCAAAACCTTTGTTTTGGGAATTTTGTAAAATTATTAGTAAAGACTTTTATAAGTTATGATTTTTAGATAAAACTAGCTTGAAAAAAATAGAAACAGAAGTATAATTAAATTGTGCATGCTAATATGCTAACAAGCAGTATAGCATTAACATGGGGGGGACAAGAATTGGAACAGTTTATTAATAGTTTTATTACAGGAAAATGTGAAGATGTACTTAAGGAGTTTCCGGAAAATTCTATAGATCTAATTGTTACTTCTCCTCCGTATGCTGACCAGCGCTTTTATGGAACTGATGAATCAAAAATTCATCCAGATGATTATGTAGAGTGGTTTTTACCAAAAGCAATTGAATTTAAAAGGGTACTTAAAGAGACCGGTAGCTTTATTCTCAATATCAATGATAAGGTAGTTGATGGAAAACAACATTTATATGTTTTTGAGTTAGTACTGAGGCTTGTAAAAGAGATTGGTTTTAATTTTGTAAGAGATTATATATGGTTTAACCCTTCGACACCGCCTAATATTTTTTCTACTGGTAAGTATGGAAGAACAAAGAAATCTCATGAATATTGCTTTTGGTTTAGCAAAGGAGATACATGGACATTTAATCTAGATCCTATTAGAAAACCATATAGTCATGATATGTTGAAACTTTTACAAGGAAGAGGTAAAGGAGACAGAAAATATAATTCAAGACCAAGTACACATTCTTTTGATTGTGAAAAAATTTGGCCTGATAATGGTGGTTCTGACCCAGGAAGTGTAATAAAGATAGATTATATTGACGATCCAGGAAGCGTAATTGAGATAAGTAATACAAGTAGTAATGATAGTTTTAATAAAATGTGTAGGGCCAAAGGAATTGTACATCCTGCGAGATTTCCTGAGAAACTTGTTGAGTTTTTTATCCTTGCAGGTTCAAATGAAAATGATATTGTGTTGGATCCTTTTTGCGGTTCAGGTACAACAGCTGTATCGGCACGCAGACATAAAAGAAGATGGATAGGAATAGATGCAAATAAAGATTATTGCGAACTTGCTTATGATAGGATGAAACTTGAATTTCCAGATGAGTATGAACAGATGAGGTTGATATGATGTGTTTAGATGATATACAAAGTAAAAGATTTATTGTCGAATGTATTGATGGGGCTACTGGTATGTTAGCACTCCCGGATAATTCAATAAAATTGATATATGGCTCGCCTCCATATCCAAATGCTGAAAGGAATTATGGTATATGGAGGTCTGAAGAATATATAGAAAAAATGACTCCGTTTATAGATGCAGCAAAGTTAAAGTTGAGGGACGATGGGTTTATTGTTATCAACGTTAAGGCTTGCAGGGATAAACATAGAGGAAATATGAATACAACACGTTCGCTGGTTGTAGAGAAGTTAGCCATAATGATGGAGGAGCACTGGGAACTTCATTGTGTCGACATTGAAATCTGGGTCAAAGAAAACCCAGTTTCCACCGGTTTAAGAGTAGCTTGTCAAGATGCTTATGAACAAAATTTGTGGTTTGCTAAGACAAATCCATGGAAAATCAATCTTGATGCCATCCGAAGACCATATTCAGAAGCAACACTTAAAATATATGAGAATAGTGAATATAAGCCGAGAAAAAACGGTTTGACATATGTAAGAAAAAGAAAAAAAATATCACCTCATCCTCTAGGAGCATTACCACAAAATGTTATTAAGGGGGCTGTGTCATCAAAGCAAGGAAAACACCAGGCAGTACAACCTGGCTATTTACCGCAGAAATATATTCTAGCTACAACTGATGAAGATGATCTCGTTGTTGATCCATGGATGGGTACAGGAACAACAGGTGTTGAAGCATTAAAACTTGGTAGGTTATTTATAGGGTTTGACATCATGAAGGAATATGTTCTTACAGCCGAAGAAAGATTGTTAGAAGTATTGAGAGAAACTCTTCAAAAGGGGAAATAGTTATGAATTTAACTACTTCAGAACTTAATAAGTACTTTATTAGATGTTTAGGGGATTCACTAGTTGGTTACAGCGATGTTAATAAAAAACCACTCTGCGTTAAAGTTAAAATGCCAGAAGAGAAGAAATTGAGAGTTTATTTATATACTTCAGGCAATCCTCCAGGTGGGAGACCACTCGGAGAATATAAAATAGTATTAAATGTGGGACAGCCTTATGGATGTAGAGGAAATTTTGATTATTCGGGTGGTTATATAGTGCTTTTAATTGGATATATTGAAGAGCATGATATTTTTGTATTTTGGGATGCAACGCGACATAAAGATTTCGCTTTTAACAAAAATTTACAGGTGAAAGCAGATACGGTATTAAAAGCATTAGCCAACGGTTTATCATGTCAGAAAAGAAAGACAAATAATGGTACAGAAATTGTTATAGCTGCAAAAGCTGAGAATTTGAAGCTAGCAATAAGAAAGAGGATAGATTTAATGATAAAGCAGATAATAGAGGGATATTGATATGGCACTTAATGATTTTGATTTTAGACCAGATTATAATAAGGCGGATCATGATATTGCTGCTGAGTTTTATTTGCCCTGTATGGAAAATTCAGTTATATATGATCGAGTTTCAGGTTATTTTGGGAGCACAATTTATATAATCGCATGGCCCGCTCTAAAAAAGTTTGTATATAATGGCGGGAAAATGCGTATTATTTGTTCTCCTTATATAATTGAAGAAGATCAGAATGCTCTACATGAGGGATATGCAGCAAGAAGTGTTAAAGATATTGAAGCGGCATTAATTGATGAAATTAACAAGATGTTCAGCGATACTTATTTAAGTAAACCATCAAGGATATTAGCTTGTCTTGTAGCAATGGGAGTTATAGATTTAAAGGTAGCAATAATTAAGCCTGAAGCTACACCAGAAGTTAAAAGATTATTTCATGATAAAGTGGGAATATTTAAGGATTCTTTAGGCAATGCAGTTGGTTTTCGAGGTTCAATGAATGAAACCTTTAAAGGATTATCAGCTGATGGAAATATTGAATCTATTGATGTTTTTCCAAATTGGATTGATAGCAGAGATAAACAGCGTGTAGATAATGCCATTAGATATTTCAATGATCTTTGGAATAATAATATTTTACATATTGATGTATGCGAGTTCCCAAAGACAGCAAAAGAGATATTTGAAAAGCATGCGTCACAAGCAAACTGGGAAGAACTAGTTGACGAAGTAACTGTTCAAGTGCATAAAGCTAAAATGTGGAGTGCGGATAAGAAAAAAGGCGCTAGAATTCCAAGGCCATATCAAGTTAATGCGCTTGAAGCATGGGAACAAAGAGGAAGGAAAGGTATACTTGAACACGCAACTGGTAGTGGAAAGACTTTTACAGCATTATGTGCTATAAGGAATTCTTTAGAAAAGAATGAAGTACCAATTATCCTAGTCCCATCAAAGGAATTACTTAACCAATGGTTTATTGAAATACGTGAAACTTTATCGGATTTAAATTTACAGATCCTCATTTGTGGAGATGGACATAACAGATGGAAAAAATCAGGTTATCTAGCTTCATGGACTAGAAAGGGTTTAAGCAGACATAGAATTATACTTTCAACTATGGATACAGCTTCATCTGATCAGTTTCTAGGTGCAATAACATCAGGGGAACATCTATTCATCGTTGCTGATGAAGTCCATAGAATAGGAAGTCCATATCACAGAAAAATATTGAGTATAAAATCCGGCCCAAGACTTGGACTTAGTGCTACACCTAGACGTTATGGAGATCCAGAAGGCACACGAGCTATATTTGATTATTTTGGGGACATAATACCGCCTCCCTTTACTTTAAAAGATGCTATTGACTCTGGAGTGCTAACTAAATATATGTATTACCCTCACCAGATTAGACTTTCTGAATCGGAACAGAAAATTTGGGATGAACTAAGCGAAAAACTTAGCAAATTAATTGCAACTAAAAAGGAAGATGATAGTGATATGTCTTTTGTTTTTGAAGATGGACAGATAAAAAATCTACTGATTCAGCGTGCAAAAATACTAAAGACTGCGATTGAAAAGGTTAGTCTTGCGTTAAATGTTATTCAGGAACATTATTTAAAAGGGCAGCGCTGGATAATATATTGCGATAATCAAGGACAGTTGAAACAAGTCTTAAACTTGCTAGTTGAAAATGGCTATGATGCGTACGAGTATCATTCAGCAATGAATGGTGATAGAAATGAAACACTAAGATACTTTGAAATAAATGGAGGTATACTTGTTTCAATTAAATGCTTAGATGAAGGAGTAGATATTCCATCTGCGACACACGCCTTAATACTTGCTTCATCAAAGAATCCTCGTGAGTTTATACAACGGAGAGGGCGTATACTTAGACGGGCTCAGAACAAGCATTTTGCCTATTTACATGATGCGATTGTTATTCCCAATACTGTAGATCCTGAAAATATGAGACGGTTGTCGATAATTGAATCAGAACTTGCAAGAGCAATTCAGTTTGGACAATGGGCTGAGAACCCAGCTTGTATTACAAAGCTTAGAACAATAGCTATTGATCATGGTATTGATATTGTTGAAAGTATGAATGGAGGTTATGAGGATGACGAAGAGTAGCAATTTAGATGAATTGCGTAATGCCTTAGAGAAAATAAGGCAAGAAAATTATCCTGAGATACCTCAAGAGTTAATAGAAAAACTCTTAACAATTGAGTATGAAAATCAAGATGACAGGGTGGAAGCTGCAAAGAAGGTATTAAAAACTATTGACGAGTATCTTGCTGAAACAGAATTATAAGTTTTCTTTTTGGGGGGATAGAAAATGCTAAGGTTTTTAAGTTTAACAGTAGAAGACTTTGGCCCATATAAGGGTCGGCAAAGTATTGATTTTACATCTGATGACGGAGTAACAATAATATGGGGGAATAATGGTCGGGGTAAGACAACGCTACTTAATGCTTTTAGATATGCCTTGTTTGGAAAAGTGTATGGTCGCAATACCAAGATACAACATTCATTACAAAAGATTAGTAACTGGGAAAGCTTTGATGAAGGGAAATATGGTTTTACGGTAATATTGAAAATGGATAGTGACGGTGTTGTTTATGAACTAACTAGACAGTATACTGTCAGACCGGGTATTTCTATTCCGTTATCAGATAACGATTATAAAGAAGACGTATTTCTTAAGAGGGGAACAACAATTGTTTCTCCTGAAGAAAGAGATCATATCTTAAAAAGTATTATGCCAGAACAGGTGTCGCGTTTTTTCTTATTTGACGGTGAATTATTAGGTGAATATGAGGAATTACTTCATGATGAGAATTCAATCGGTCATAAGATAAAAGAATCGATTGAGAGAATTCTAGGAGTTCCAGTGTTAATGAATGGTCTTACTGATACAAAAGCAGCACTGAAAGAATATCAGAATCGTTTATCAAAGGCAGCACAGAAAGATCATAATACCCAGATTATAGGTTCACTATTAGAAGCAAAGCAAGCTGAACTAAAGAGTCATGAGGATGAGTGTATTTCCTTAAAAAAACAGTTGGAAGAACTGCAAAATGAAAAACAAGGAATTGAGGATGAAATGAAACGAACAGAAAGAACTCGTGAACTACTGAATCAACAAAAAAAATTAAAGGAGACCATTGAGAAGAAAAAAGAAGCAAAAAAAGCTAAGCTTCAGGAAATTAAATCATTGACAAAAAAGGCATGGCAAGGCATGCTTGGCACTCGAATTAATGAGTTGATGATTCAGTTAGATAAAGAAATTGCTGAACTCGAGACCAAAAAGAGAGGGTATGTAATCTCACAACAGATCATTGCTGAACTGAAAAAAGGAATTAATACAGGGTGTTGTCCCTTATGCGAGCAATCACTTGATATTTCAGTCATTAATAAGTTGAACGACAGAATTAATAATCTTAGTATAGCATTTAGTAACTTAACTCCAGAAGAAGAGAACAAGTTAATTGAATTGCAGAATAGAAGAGCACAATTAAAAAAACTTAATGCCACTGACTTAAAAGGACAAATAAAAAGTATTGAAGATAGTATAGCTGATTTAACGGTTGAAATCAGTGACGCGGAACAGGAACTTGATGATATTGTTAAACAATTAAGCAGAGTTGAGGACACCACAAGAGCTAGTTCAGTTATTAACGAACTTGAAAAATGTATACAAAAAATCTTTGAAGTAGAGAAAGGAATCAAAAATGAGCAAGAAATCATTACAGAAGTCACTAATGATATCAGAGGTCTTGAAGAAAAACTGAAGAATCAAGCTGGCAGTGGAGAACTAGCTAAGGAAGAGAAGAGAAAGGATTTTTGTGAGAAAATAAAAGACATTTTTGAAAAGGGTGTCGATCTTTATAGAGATAGCCTTAAACAGAAAATTGAGAGAGATGCTTCAAATATTTTTGTTACTATTTCTAATGAACCTGATTATAGTGGCTTGAAAATAAATGAAAATTACGGGTTATATATAGTACATAAAAGTGGCAGAATAATAGAAATTAGATCTTCAGGATATGAACATATTGTCGCTTTATCATTAATTGGTGCACTCCATAAAAATGCTCCTTTGCAAGGCCCAGTTATAATGGATTCGCCTTTTGGACGTTTAGATCCAGAACACAAAAGAAAGATTACAAATTCTTTACCCATACTTTCTGAACAAGTCATACTCTTAGTTTATATAGACGAAATAGACGAGCAGTTGGCAAGAAAAATACTAGGAAGCAAGCTAAAACATGAATATGAACTTTATAGAATTAGTGCTATGCATACTGAAATTAAAAAAATGATTGGGAGTGATAATTAATGGCAGAGGACAAGGTTAATATTGGTTTAACAAACGAGGCTAACGAAGTAGCCGAAAAAATTGCTGAACTTGACTATTTTGAGGACAAATTTGATATTGCAAAATTTGCATTTGCTTATGCAATTAAAAACGGATTAGATAAAAGAATTAGTGAGTTTAATATAGGTGAAGGTCGTGGAGCATCATGGAATGTAGGTACTTTTGATGGAGACAAATACCTTTATAACTTTATTCTATCTTTGTTTCCTCATATACAGACTCCTTATAGAGAAATCGAGTTGTTAATGAATGCTGGGTTAATTGAATTAGGAAAAATAATTAATGAAAGCGGTTTAAGCGCAATTAGCGAATTTATGTAGAAATTTAAAAAAGAGATTGACAAACAAATATAAAAGTTGTAGAATTGGTGTAAGCACACAAGCTTACGTGTGGAGGGGTAATTATGAGTATGAATAACAATAATACTACTTTTGGTAGTTTCATCGAGACGAGAAGAAAACAAAAGCAAATAAGTATACGAAAAATGGCGGAAATGCTTGGTATTACACCAGCATATTTGAGTGATATTGAAAAGAATCGTCGTTATGCACCAAATAAAGAAAAACTGTTAGAAATCGCAAGAATACTTATGTTATCAAAAGAAGAAATTGATGTTATGTTTGATTTGGCTGGAAAGAGTAAAGGTGAATTGCCGCCAGATATTCCTGAATACATTATGGATAGGGAAATTGTAAAGGTTGCATTAAGAACAGCTAACCAGAACAATGCAACAGATGAGGATTGGAAGGCTTTTATCGAAATGCTAAAAAGGAAATGATATATATTGTTAAGACTGCTTAAAAATGAAGAGTATGATAATATACCCAGCCATTGGTGTATTTGGATATGTTACTGAATTTCTTGAAACCACAGCACTAAGAGAAGAAGCAGAGCAGAAGGTAAGAAGAAGAGAACCGAACTTGATGACCCATTTGTAAATAGAGACATGAGAAATACGAGTAGGCAAAGCATCAGCGATGGCACGGAAAGACAAGTTACGTTTGAAATAGAGATAAATAGCAAGGAAGACAAAGTAAGGATGAACGTGAGAAGAAAATGAAGAAATAGAAGAAAAGATGGTTTCAGGAGGAAGGGAACGATTAATGTTGATTTTAGTTTTACAAGTTCTACAGCGGAATCTGATAAAGCTACGACGAATTTTGTAAATCTGCATAGACTTACCGCAGACAGGACACCTGGGGTAGATGAAAGAAAAGAGCTTAGGTTTGTTGAAAGAATGAAAAGAGAAGGTTTTGTGACAAGATTTGCAGAGATACTGTTGAGAACCATTGTGAGAATGTCCGTTTTTGCAGAAGTCAGAAGAACCACAGTATGGACATTTGATCATTGGGTATCGCCTCCTTGGGGGGTGGTGCCCCTTTTTAGGATTCAACAATATTATCGCACGGTTTCATAAATTTTGGTTAACAGTATCAGCAAATCAATAGGAGGTATTCTTATGGCAGATTTTTTAG
>Ga0209508_1001920_pt1 | contig 14858 bp, 10 predicted proteins | sample AD_UKC129_MetaG_FD_184427 | JGI IMG/M metagenome (GOLD analysis project Ga0209508, IMG submission 184427) | Active sludge microbial communities of municipal wastewater-treating anaerobic digesters from Canada - AD_UKC129_MetaG (SPAdes) (version 2) | ecosystem: Engineered > Bioreactor > Anaerobic... | reverse complement strand
ATCGAAATAAGGATACATCCTATGTCCCTTTTTAATTTTAACTTGCTGAGTTCTTAGTAATTTTTGCATATATTCACCTCCTTAATATATAATACAAAAATAGCTTTATATTTATAGGCAATTCATCCCCCACTTGTAGAAGTGGGGGTATTCTGCTACTTAAACTGTAGGATAAAATATTCCGCGACCTGGAAAGCGGCGGATTTTATTTGTTATGCGTTTGATTTCTTTTTTCTTGAAGTTTTGGTTTCTTCAGGTTTTTCATCAGGAATATCTGTATCGGCAGCTTCTTTTTTCTGGAAACTAAGTTCAGCCATCACCTTATTTTCAATTTCATTTAACAGCTGTGGGTTTTCTTTCAAGTACTGCCTTGTATTTTCTTTTCCCTGTGCCAATTGCATACCATTATAACTGAACCAAGATCCTGATTTTTCAATGATGCCTTTTTCTACGCCAATGTCAATTATTTCTCCTATTTTGTCAATACCTTCTCCAAATATAAGGGATATTTCTGCTTCTTTAAACGGTGGGGCTACTTTATTTTTTACTACTTTTACTTTTATTCTATTCCCGATAATATTTGATCCTTGTTTTATAGACTCAATTTTTCTTACATCCAATCTTACAGAAGAATAAAATTTTAAAGCACGCCCTCCTGGGGTTGTTTCTGGCGACCCAAACATAATGCCAACTTTTTCACGTAATTGGTTTATAAAAATTACAATACTCTTTGTTTGATTTACAACTGCAGTAAGTTTTCTTAAAGCCTGTGACATTAACCTTGCCTGCAATCCGACATGTGAATCTCCCATTTCTCCTTCAATTTCTGCTTTAGGAGCCAATGCTGCGACAGAATCTATTACAACAACATCAACTACGCCACTTCTTATTAATTCTTCTGCTATTTCCAAAGCCTGTTCAGCTGTATCAGGCTGGCTAATGATCAATTCATCGGTATTTACACCAAGTCTTTGGGCGTATAACGGATCGAACGCGTGTTCAACATCAATTATAGCTGCAAATCCTCCACTCTTTTGTGCTTCAGCAATTACATGCGTAGCAAGTGTTGTTTTTCCAGCTGATTCAGGACCAAAAATTTCAACAATACGACCTCTCGGAACACCACCTATACCGATAGCTTCATCAATTTTTAATGAACCAGAAGATATTGCGTCTATTTTCTGTACTGGTTTTTCTCCTAGGATTTGAACACTTTCCTTTCCAAATTTCTTGTGGATTTCTCCCAATGTTTTTTCCAATGCTTTTCTTTTTTCATCGTTTATAGGCAATATGACCACTCCTTTATATTTATTTGAAAAACAAATCATTTACTGATTTTTTATACATATTTATTAATGAGTAAAAAGTTCCTTCAAAGTATTTTGATTTTGCCCCCAATACTTCCGTAAATTTTTTCAGGCTTTTATATTCATCTTTAGCCTGCTCAAGCTTTTTGGCTATTTCAGTGTCTATTGATGACGGATCTTTTCCACGAATTTTAAATCTTCTTTTAAAATCATTAGTCAATAAACAATCTTCGCTAGACAGACAATGAACAAGATCAAATTGATTTAATTCATGAAGGTATTCCAGTATTTCATATTTGTTTTTATACAAATCCTTGAAATATTCCAACAAGTTTTGCATTTCTTTTAAATAGTCAGCCCAATTATTGCTGTCAAAAATCAGTTCCTTGATATTTACGAAATCAGTTTCGTCTATTCTTTCAATATCTTTTATTGTCTGTTCATAACCAGCAAAATTCAGATTTATTTTGAAATCTCTTTTCAAAATTGCGTTTACTTTCTTTGCAAGTTCTTTAAAGTTTACATTTTCATTCTTCCTTTTATATGATGAAGTAGTTTTTTTCTTAACCATTTGTATCACCTTAGCCTGGTCAACATAGGACTATCAAGCCCACGGCTTTAGCCGTTGGGTAGTTGACCATCAAGAGGTCTTTCAGTATATGATGTTTTTATCCTGTTAGCCCATTCGCATGTTGATTTGCAGTGGTAATAAGCTCTTTCAAGGAATTTGATTTTTGATGTCAGTTCATCATATAAAGATTTCAAAATATTTCTTTTCTTTCTTTTTTGTATTACTATAGGGTCTGTATTTGCGTGCCTGTCTCCCGCCGAAACACTTTTTTCATTATGTTCTATGGATTTTATAGCCTGTATTTCCATTTTTTCAGTTTCTGAATCAAGATACTTTTTTTGTATCAAATTTGATATGTCTGAAAAATATTCACTCCATGCATTTAATTCTTTTGTAAGTTTCCACGCAGTTGAAATATCCTCCTCAGATAGTGATTTATATTCTTCAACAGTTTGTTCATAACCATCAAAATTCAATATGATATTATCTTCTTCCAAATATTCTTTAGCAAGTTCGCAGATTTTTTCAAAATAACTTTTATTCCCAGAATCTGTTATCAGTGGTTTGGATGGAGGAGATGCCATTTTTTTATTCAGCCCCTTTCACATAAAATCTATGTTAAGTATACCATACTATTATTTTTAAAACAATCTTATTTTTGTTTTATTTCTTTTATTTTTTCAGACAAAAAAAATAAAGCAGAATTTAATTCTGCTTTATTTTTTTTATTATGCAGACCTTATATTTTCAGGATGTTTCCAGGGTCTACGTATATTACTGGCTTTCCTGTATAGGAATCAATACCACCCAGTTTTCCTACTATGTGTACTTTATCTGGTTCCCCCAATTCTTTCCAGGCTTTTCCTCCTCTCCATGAAATTACCTTTATATGTCTACCTTTTAGGCTAAGATTTTGATTTTGACCGAATATCTGCTGATCTTTCGGATTGATAGGAGTAAAGTTTCGAACCCCGATTACAGGCTCTTCGAATCCTTCCCCATAAGGCTCAAGACTTTTTATCATATCGTACAATTCGGGGGTAACTTCGTCCTCATTCAAACCGAGATCAATTCGTACTCTCTTGAAATAATCTTCTTCCGAAAGCAGTTCATCCGCCTTCAATACAAAGTACATTTCAAAGTCAATCAGACGGTCTTTTCTTATTGTCAAACCGCCCGCTCCGTCATGACCACCATATTTTACTATTAAGGATTCTTCACCAGTATCATTTCTGTACTCTTCCTGAATTTGGTCTAGTACAGTTTTTAGAGGGAAATTTTTTATACTTCTGGCGGATCCTTTCAATAAGGATGGATCTGATTCATCTTGTGCAAATACTACCGTTGGCTTGTTGAACATTTCCTTCAAATTTCCAGCTATAATCCCTACAATACCTTCTGGAAATTCATCATGCGCAATGACTATTGCTGGAATATCTTCATCTTTTTGAGCAACAAGTGAAATTGCTCCATTTGTCAAATCTTTCTGAATGACCTTTCTTTCATCGTTTACTGACTTCATTTTTTGAACTATTTCTGTCATTTCAGCAAGATTTGCTTCTGTATTTTCCAACAAGAACAACTTTATAGGGAGATCTATTGATCCAAGTATTCTGCGGCAAGCATTTATGGCTGGTCCATACGTGAAACCAAGAACTTTTGTGTCAACATTCGTAATAGGTTCAAACGATCCTTCGCTCATTACTTCACGAAGAACTTTCCACACCAGCCTTTTTTCAGAATTGATTTCCTTCAGCCCCGCACTTACTATTGCTCTGTTTTCATCAACAATTGGCACAACATCAGCAACTGTTGATGTAGCAACGATATCGAGCACTTCATAACAATCTTTTGGATTTACGCCAAGCTTATAATATATCAGCATAAAGAGCTTAAAGAGCAAGCCTGCCCCACAAAGCTCTTTAAAAGGATAGCTGTCATCAAGCCTCTTGGGATTAACTATTGCGTAAGCCTTTGGCAACAAACCGTCAGGATGTGGTTCGTGATGATCTGTTATGATTACAGATAAGCCTTTTGAATTTGCGTATTCCACGGCATCGAAAGCTACGATGCCGTTATCTGTCGTGATGAGAAGCTTTGTATCTGGATACAGCGAAAGCAATTCATCTATTCCTTGTTTACAGATACCAAATCCTAACGTATTTTTGTTTGAATAAAGGTTGGCTTTTACCCCTATCTTATCAAACAGAAGAACCGCTGATACGCCAGCACCCCATCCATCGGCATCGAAATCAGTATATACAGTTATTTCTTCTTTATTATTTATTGCCTCAATTATCCTGTCTGCTGCTTTATCAGCATCTTTAAGAAGGCTTGGATCATGAAGGGAATTCAAATTTATGCTTAAAAAGCCATCAATGGCTTCTTTAGTTTGAAATCCCCTATTAAACAATATTGCGACAGCTTCCCAGCGTAAGCCCGTTTCTTTCGCAAGCTGACTTATTCTTTCTTTAACAATTTTATTTTTCAATGGGTATTCCCATTTCAATGGGCATTCCCATTTGTACGGTATTTCAATTTTAGCCATTCTTTATCCTCCCTTTGTTTTAATAATCATTAGATTATATGCAATAAGTGCTTCTAAAATTTCGGAATTCCGATTTTTTCCAAAGAATTAACACCCATTATATTCGCTATTATTATAAGGTTAATAACAAAAAAGACTGTTGAAAAAATCCATTCTCTTATTTTATTTCCTGTATTGAACCCTATGATATGATAATTTTTCGTATAAAAAGGAAGAAATAACGGAATTCCTGATACTGTCATAAAATCAAGAAGCAAGTGACTAAAAGCTCCAATTAAAATTCCAAGTATGCAATATACTATTATTTCTCCGATTTTTGTTGCAGCAATTGCTTTTGAAAAACATAATAGCAATCCCATAAAAAACATCCACAAAAATGGTGCATGCAGCAATCCTCTATGCCCTGTAAGCTTCGCAAAATATTTCATTCTCAATGCTTTAAAGATTTTGTTAAGCAGGAATAGTGTTGTTGATATTATTTTAAATTTTCTTCCTGCTGTGCTTTTTATATGATCTATATCTACTATTAATCCTCCTATTGCACAACCAGTTATAAATCCTGTATAATGAAATAATGTTGATGGTATATTTGAAATTATCGGAATATGTGATACAGTATTTGTTTGTATCATAACAAGTCCCGTGAGGATTGCACCGTTTAAATGTGTCTTTATTCTCAACTTTTATCCCCCTTTTATCCTCCCACATTTTTTTATTTATAATATATATAATATCATATTTTTCCCGTATTTAAAACACTTTTCAAAAAAAATTTTTTTTAAATAAAAAAAGGACGAATTATTCGTCCTTTTTTTCAAAAAAATCAATTATGGTTTTGATTGTGTCATCAAGTACCTTTTCAGGCGTTTGCGATGCATCAATCATTTTTATTCTTTGCGGGAACATTTCTGCTATTTTGTAGTATCCTTCCCGAACTTTGTTATGAAATTCAAGATCTTGCAGATCTAGTCTGTTTGTTTCCCTACCGTTATTTTTTATTCTATTAAGTCCAATAACGGGATCAATGTCGAGGATAATTGTCAAATCTGGAAGCCAATCTCCTATTGCAATTTTATTTACAGCCATTACTTTATCAATTCCAAGACCGCGTACAAATCCCTGGTACACATAGTTGGAATCGATAAATCTGTCAAGAATAAGAAGTTTTCCTGATTTCAATGTAGGCACTATCAGTTCTTCAAAGTGCTGCGCTCTTGCGGCAGCGTAGAGTATCATCTCTGTTACAGGACTCATTTCTGTGTTTTCTTTTGATAATATAACATTTCTTATCTGTTCTGATATATTTGTCCCTCCAGGCTCACGTGTGAATATAGTGTCTATTTCATTTTTTTCAAATTCTTTTTTAATATTTTTTATCAATGTTCCTTTTCCTGAACCATCTCCTCCTTCAATTGATATAGCCTTTCCGCGGAGATTTTTTCTCAAATCCTTTAATTCCATATGGTTATTTCCTTCCTTTCTTTTTTCTAAAAAAAATCTATCTATATATTTTATTTAGACAAAATAAAATATATAAAAAAAAGCCTGAAAAAATATAATAAGAAGAGACTTTTTTAGGAGGTGTCTAAATTGAAGTGGAGAAAGCTTATTTTTGTATTTATGTTGATATGTTTTGTTTTCCCATTTTTTAGCACGCTGGTTATCGCTGCTGGCGGAAGAGGCGGCGGCGGGGCAGGGATTGATGATGTTGATGATACAAACAACGTCATCCCTCTCAAGGATATATACAGTGACATATACGGTGACGGTGGATCGTCTATTAACTTTGATAATCCAACCATAATGACCGTTCATCTGCCAGATGGGACAACTGTACAAGGGATTAAGGATAGTAAAGGCAATTGTATTACATCTGATGGTGTTGTTGTAACTCCTGATGGGAAAATCGGCTATTACGACAAAGATAATAATTTTCAGGAAAGTCCGTATTGGGGTGTTGCAGATCCTGAAAGCTTGTCACAAACGAGAATGATGTATGAGCAGGCTATGGGAGAATATATGAATTCAAGTTCACCTAAAAGCAAAGCGTTGGCTGACGCTATTGAAGATTTCATGGGGAAAATCAGATATGTTATTGCATTTATTACTGGAATTGGAGCCTTGACATCTGTTATTATCTTTATTTCACAGTTTGTAAGATTGGCTTATATGCCAAGTTTCCCAGCACAAAGAAGAAGAGTTATAGAAGATATGTTGCAGAGTGTTATTACGGTAATATTGTTCGGTGGAGCAACTACAATAATGACTGTCTTTTATGCCCCATTTATGAGAATGATCAATAGCTTTATAACATACAGTAACGATTGGGGTTCCGCAATGAATGTTGTTCTTTATGAATATAAGGGCTTTGTTACTGGGATATTTGGACTTGCAGCATTAACAATGCTTCTGTTCTTTATCAAAAACTTTGTCAAGCTTGGAGCTTCTTCATCAAACCCTCAAGCAAGAAAGGAAGCGTTAATTGGTCTAATGCTTACTGGTTTAGGGACTGCTGGTTTAGGTGGAGTAGCTATATGGGTAGGTATGTTCTGGAATCTGCTTAACTAAAAAAAATAATAACTTAAAGAAGCAGGTCTTTAAAAATAGACCTGTTTTTTTATTGATTCTTTTGTAAATATTTATAAGCCTTTATTTTTTTGCTATTAACGAAAAAATGAAATATAATACAAGAGTAAAATTGTGTAAAAAGAAAAGGAGTTGATGTCTTTGACCAAAGCACTTCTTATAGCAGAAAAACCATCGTTAATGCGGGCAATACAGGATGCATATGCCGTTGTAAAGCCCAAATTAGGGTTTGAGATTGATTTTACTTCTTTAAGAGGACATTTTATGGAATTAAAAGAACCAGAAGAATATGATTCAAAATGGGGTAAACCGTGGAACATTGAATCTTTGCCAATTGTCCCAAATAAATTTGAATTTAAAATAAAAAATGATTGTAAAGCTGATTATAAAAAAATAAAAGAAATGATTTTCAGTGGAAAATATGATTTTATAATAAATGGCTGTGATGCTGGGCGTGAAGGACAGGCGATATTTTGGAGCTTTTATGAATCGACAGGTGCAAAATTGCCAGTCAAAAGATTATGGGCATCTGATAATACAGTCGAAACACTTGGAAAAGCACTTCAAAATCTTTTGGATTGCAGCACTGAAGAACATCTTATAAATATGAAGCATTCTTCTTTTTGCCGTATGTATTTCGACTGGTTATTAGGTATGAATCTTTCCAGGGCTGCTTCATTAAAAACATCTAGAACACTTCCTATAGGTCGTGTAATGACGCCAACATTAAACATGGTTGTTACTAGAGACCTTGAAATATTAAACTTTAAACCAAAGGATTATTTTGAAGTTATAGCTGATTTTGGTAAATACAAAGGGCAATGGTTTAAGGAAACGACAAATGAAGACGGAGAAAAGGAAACATTAACAAGTTTTTCTGATAGAGCAAAAGCAGAAGAACTTATAAAAAGCCTTGGAAAAGACGCTGTTGTTACACATGTGGAAAAGAAAAAAGTTCCAGAATATGCACCAGAATTGCATTCTTTAAGCGAATTGCAAAAAGAAGCAAACGAAGCATACGGTTTTACAGCAAGCAAGACTTTAGATCTTGCTCAATCCCTGTATGAAAAACATAAAATACTGACATACCCAAGAACAAGTTCGGGAGCATTGTCAACCAATATGGCAAAAGATATATATAAACATCTGGAAGCAATTCAGGATATTCCAGAAGTAAAAGATTTTGTAAAAAATATTCTTGCGGATCCTTCCAGGATTGATAGCACTATGAAAAATAAAAAATATGTTGATAATAAAAAAATAACTGATCACCATGCTATTATACCTACAACATTAAGACCGAATTTATCGGCATTGTCGAGTGATGAATTAAAGTTGTATTTGCTTGTTGTTAAAAGATTTGTATCTATATTTATGAATCCCTATGTTGTGAATAGGACAACTATAATTACTAATATCAGAGAAGAAACTTTTAAGACTACTGGAAGCACACTTGTTGACATGGGATATAGAGCTGTTTATGGTAAAAAGAAAGAAGATGACGTAATCCCAGAAGTATCAAAAGGTGAAAAGCTTGAAGTTAAAGGAACTGAAATCTTGGCGAAAAAAACACAACCGCCATCTCCTTATACAGATAAAACATTGATTGATGCTATGGTTAAAGCTGGAAAGTTTGTTGAAGACGAATCAATGAAGGAAATTTTAAAAGCTTCAAAAGGAATAGGAACTGAAGCTACAAGAGCTGAAATAATAGAAAAATTAAGGGCAAAGAATATGATAGAACGCAAGGGGAAGACAATAAGGGCAACCCCGTTTGGCTTTGAAGTTATTAATGTTTTAAAGGGTAAAGATGTTATTTCTGTCGAATTGACAGCTGAATGGGAAAGCAAACTGCAGTCTATAGAAGAAGGGACATGCGATAAAGATGCTTTTTACAAAGAAATGATCGACTATGTTGTAAAAGAAACAGATGCTATAGTAAAAAACCTGAATACAAAAATTTCGCCGCTTGGAACAAAGGAAGTCATAGGTAATTGTCCAAAATGCGGAAGTCATGTTGTTGTTACTGATAAATATTATATTTGCCAGGAATACAAAAAGTCATGTGATTTTGTATTTGGAAAGGTAATAAGCGGGAAGACAATTCCTAAGACAGAAGCTGTAAAGATATTATCTGGAAAGCTGTCAGGCAAGATGAAGTTCAAAAAGCAGGATGGCAGTACTTTTGAAGCACAATTGATTTATGATAAAGATAAGGGCAGAGTTTCTTATTATTTCGGGGATAAGCCTGCTGCTACAAATGAAGCACTCGGTAATTGTCCGTTCTGTAACAAGAAAGTTCTGCACAAGGGTAGTTATTTTGCATGTGAAGATTATAAAAACGGCTGTGATTTCGCAATAAGTTTCAGAATAAACAATGCCGATCTGACAAGGGATGACGTTGATAAACTTCTTTCTGGACAGGAAACGGATGTTAAAACATTTACATGGAGTTCTGGCAAAAAAGGACAGGCACGATTAAGATTTAACAGGGAACTTAAAAAACTTGAATTTATATTCGAAAATTCTGCAACCAATAAAGTATTGGGAAAATGCCCAGAATGTGGAAGTAATGTTCTTGATAAAGGGAAATATTGTAAATGTGATAATGAAAAATGCAACTTTTCCATAAGTTACGCAATAAGCGGCGCAACTATAAATGAAAAAGATATTTCAAATATTCTTAAAGGGGAAGAAACTGCAGAAAAAGAATTTACATGGAAAAGCGGAAAAAAGGGGAAAGCAAAGCTTAAATATGAAAATGGGAAATTGAATTTCATATTCGTAAAATAAAAAGAGGAATTTATTCCTCTTTTTATTTTTTTCAGCTCCAATATCCATGAAAAAAATAATAAAGTTTTCATATAAACTTTCTTGTCATAAGAAACATATTTTTTTATGTTTTATATGTTGGTGAATATATAATATATAGGACTGATAAAAAAATAAAAGGAGGTATTGATGTGAATTACATTGAATTGCAAAATTATTTGGATTATATATACAGCAATTATGACAACCCGCCTGTTAATATAAATATTCAGGAATTATGCGGACAGTTTCAGGATGGGCAGTTTGATTTGTATGCTAATGCTTTATTCAGAGAAATTGAAAATGTTGAACAAAATATTATAGAAGAAGAAATAAGAAAAAAGAAAGATGCTGAAACTTTAGACTATGCTCTTTCAGAAAGGGTTGAACTTCTTCAGGCAATTGGATTTGAGGATGAAGCAGAAGAATTTATTAAACACAATGGAGAAATTATAGAAGAAAATGATATAGAAATTCCTGTTTTAAAGACTGATTATATAAAGTATATTTCATCTGGTGAATTAATAGAAAAAGCTCCTTATATAGCTTCAATAAAAGTTACCAACCTGCTTGAGTTCTATGACAGAAATAATAAAACCGTAAATGCTTTGATTGATCAAATCCAGGAACTTAAAGAAGAAATAAAAAATCATCCAGAATTGGCTGAAGAATACCAGGCTCAGATTTCTGGATTAAAAGAACTGCTGCTTGTTGGAAGGGAACTACAGGATATTACAAAAGAGCAAATAGAGAAAAATATGAATGAATTTGCTGTCGAATGGAATAAAATAAACGATTTCATAATGCAACACAGTGATAAAATTGGCGAATTTGAAAAAATGGAAATCAATAACGTTCTGGAAAAAACCGAAGCAAATTTTTCAAAGATTGTGGAAATGCAAAAAGAATTTAACGTAGAAAGAGAACTTGATGATGATTTTCTTATAAAAAGCCTTGAAAATGATTTCAGAAGAAAAGAAGAGGATTGAAATTATCCTCTTCTTTTCTTTTAACATGTTTCATTGTCGCAGTTATATTCAAACTGTATTGTGGTATGTGTTATTCCGAAATCTGACAGCAATTCTTTTATTTTTATGATTTTTTTGTCTGTTTCTTCAATTGAAATATTTTTATCCACAACCACATGAGCTTCAAAATTAATGTCATGTTCATCCAGCGCCCATATGTGTATATGGTGTATATCTTTTATATTGTCTATTTCCTTTATTTTTTCAACTATTTTATATATTCGATCAATTGTTCAAGTCCTGCTGCAATAACAAATCCTCCATTGTCAGGAATTCTTCTGAAAAACATGTCGAAATACGCTGTTTTATCTTTCAGCCCATGCTGGAAATAACCGTTTGACCATTGTTAAATTTCGGTTATCTTTTACTGAAAAAACACTCATTCTGTTATCCTCCTTACTTAATTCCTTTTACAACTTTTATCCCATTGGAAATCATACTGTTAAGGAATACCAAATTCATAAAATCTCTGTTATGTATTTCTGGAATATCAAATGTGTCAACACAATCGACAGGGACGATAACCTGCGCATTCAAATTGTTTTCATTTATAAATGCTTTTAATGATGTCGCATACTGGTAAACACAAATATCCGTAACACAACCTGTTACTATGTGGTTTTTAATCTTTGTATAGTCTATAAAACTGAATGCAGTGCCACAATTGATTGTCCCGCCAAACGGATTATTGGAAATAAATCCATTTGTAGAATTTTTGGGAAGAATGATAATATCTTCCATTTCTTTCAGTTCATCTATTAGCTCGCTCTCTACTGTATCTTCAAGACAATGTATTGGATAATTTTCAAATTCTTTCGATTTATTGGTATGTGCATCAGTATATGCAATTATTTTTATGCCTTTATCTTTGCAGTTTTTCGCGAGATTTTCAACACATGGAATAATTGCTTCCACAAATGGGCTATATAAATTTCCAGCCTTTGCAAATCCGTTATTCATGTCTATAATGGTAAGCAATGTTTCTTCTGGATTTAAATCTGATAATTTAATTGTACCTACTGAGTTCAGGGTCTCCAGCATTGCTTCAATCTGAATATTCGCATTCTTCATAAGATTTTCTTTATTAATTTTCATAATTTTTCTCCATTTCTTCCCTTTTTTTATTTTTTTATTTTGTTTTTATTATATCTTATTTTAAGAAAAACTTCAATTCTTTATGAAAATTTCATTCAATTTCTTTTATTTTCTTTATTTTTTTTGTTTTTTTACAGAAAAAATATTCCCCACTTTTATAAGTGGGGATAAAACATCATATTGAAAGCCTTTCTATTATCTGTGAATTTCTTGTTATATTATCTGTTTTGTTTATGGCGTAATTCAGGGCTTCTTTTGTTCCTATAAGTATTACTGTTTCTTTTGCGCGTGTTATTCCAGTGTAAAGCATATTCCTGTTTAAAAGAATATCAAAAGAATTGTGTATTGGGATAATTACAACTGGATATTCGGATCCCTGGCTTTTATGGATACTTAACGAATACGCAAGCATAAGTTTATCGCTGTTTTCTTTTGTATATGTTTTTGTTTCCCCGTCAAAATCAACAAGCATTGTATAAACAGGGTTGCCTTCGTCATCTGGGATATTTTCTTCTATTATGTCAACTACATATCCTATTGTCCCATTATATACATCCATTTCGTAATCGTTTTCAGTCTGGATTACCCTGTCCCCTTTTCTGAATATTTTATTTACAGTGCATTGAAATTGTATTTCGCCTTCTTTGTAAGGATTGAAGTGTTCCTGAATTCTTCTGTTCAATGCGTATGTTCCGAGAACTCCATTGTTTGTCGGTGTCAGAACCTGGATTTCGTTTAATTTATATTTTTTTACTTTACTTGTAAGCAGTCTTTCCATAACTTCTATAATCTTATCGCTTATTGATGACATTGTTGATCTTTTGATAAAACAAAAATCACCTTTTTTATTGTCTATCGTCAATCCTGTTTCAGTATCAATCCCTTGTATTATTTTATGTGAATTTGTTATTATTTGGCTATCTTTTGCCTGCCTGAATATTTCTGTTAACTTTGTTACTGGAATTTTACCAGAATTTATCATATCCCTTAAAATTAATCCTTCTCCGACAGAAGGAAGTTGTTCGTGATCGCCTACAAAAAGTATTCTTGTTTTTTCATCTATGTTATAAATAAGTTTACAGAATAAATCTGCATCTATCATTGAACTTTCGTCTATTATTACGAAATCACTGGTAATCGGTTCAAGTTCAACATTGTCTTCATATGGCATATATTTTAATTTCCTGTGTATTGTCATAGCTGGCATTCCAGTAACTTCCGTAATTCTTTGGCTTGCTTTTCCTGTTGGTGCGCACAGGTCTATTGTTGCTTCGCTGTTTATATACTTGATACATTTTATTATAGCGTTTATTGTTTGTGTTTTCCCTGTACCAGGACCTCCAGTAAGGATACTGATAGGCTTTGTTAAAGCCATGTGTATTGCTTCCTTCTGTTTTTTTGCAAGTTTAAATTTATAGGTGCTTTCATAATATTTAATAAATTCATCTATTTGTTTTTTTGTACAAAAAGGGGCTTTAAATTCGCTTATAATATTTTTCAGCCTTTGAACAATATCTATTTCAAGATTATACAGATTTTTCCTATAAAGGCAATATCTATCAGTTGATAAATGTTTTTCTCTTATTACTTCGTTATATTCAAATGAATTAAGTGCGTTGATTATTTCATCCCTGGTAAATGGCGTACCATAATCGTAAAAGCCATGTCTTACAGTAAAATCATATAAATTTTCCATTAAATAATCTTCGTAGGTAAACAAATCCCCATTATTTCCATTTTCTTCTTTTAAAAACATATATATGGCTTGTTTTATTCTTCTTACATCATTTTCCTTAAGTCCAATGTTATGAGCTATTTTATCGGCAACACGGAAATCTATTCCTATACTGCAAATACAGTAAGGATTTTCTGTTATTTTATCAATAGCTGCGTTCCTGTATTTTTTATATATCGTAATAATATCGTTGAATGGTACTTCATTTCGCATCAGGAACGAAAAAACTTTATCCATATATGAAGATTCCATTATGCCATCATATATTTCTTTTGCTCTTTTTTCGTTTATTCCTTTTATTTTTGTAAGTTTTTTGTAATCAGCCTTTATTTCGTTAATTGTATTTACTCCGAATAAATCTGTAATTTTTTGTGCTGTTTTTTTTCCAATTCCTTTTACCGCTGTTTTAAGGAAATTCTGTATTAGTTTTATTTCACTTGGGAAAATCCTTTCGCCTCTTATTACATAGAACCAGTAGCCTTTTCTTGTTTCTTTCCAATAACCTGCGCACCTGAATATATCTCCAGCAAATGCTACAGGAAGGTAACCACTGATTTTGGGTTTATTTGTGGGAGGAGTGGTTTCCCCATTATCATGTTTTATAAAATTTACATCAGCAATAAGCCTATAGCTGTCATCATCATATCTGATGCCGCCTTTTATTTCAAACTCAACTTCGATAATTCTGAAGCACCTTATTGGAACGAATGCGATCCCTATATCATCTACATTTTTTATTTCTCCATATGCTATATATTCTCTGTCAATGACTATATCCTTATCTTCCATAAGTACATTTATCTTCCCATATTTTTTCGCTTCAGCTTCAACAAGCTTCATTTTTATGGAAGGTATGGTCTTTTTTATCTTGGTTATTTTGAATTCTACTTTTTCACTTCTTGCAAAAGTATAAGCGATAAAAGTATCGTGATCAATATATCCTGATATTTCAAATCTTGTATATTTAGGACATGGTGGTAGTCCAATAACTTTATATATTCCGCTAAGTACTGGGTCGCTTGTCCTGAAATATCCATGGCTTACATTTCCTTCAAAAGTTTTATGTGTATAAACTGTGTCGATTTTTTCAAATTTTTCTTTTATTATTAATTGATTGCTTTTTTTGTCAAATTCCCCTGAAACAAAAAAAGTCCCTGTAGTAATATCTTTTCCAACT
>Ga0209508_1001919_pt1 | contig 14860 bp, 10 predicted proteins | sample AD_UKC129_MetaG_FD_184427 | JGI IMG/M metagenome (GOLD analysis project Ga0209508, IMG submission 184427) | Active sludge microbial communities of municipal wastewater-treating anaerobic digesters from Canada - AD_UKC129_MetaG (SPAdes) (version 2) | ecosystem: Engineered > Bioreactor > Anaerobic... | reverse complement strand
ATAGCGGAAGCAGTGCAAAGGATAGCTTCGGATAGTCTGGAGGCAAAGACTGTCTATGTATTACCGGGGACCTATAATGAAGATGAGAGTTTTTATCTTTTCCCCATCCCTTTAAAATCTTATGTCAATATTATAGGTGCTGGTTCCGATAAGACTATTTTACATTCCGATATAGCTTCTCCTACCGAGAGAACCTTTTTTTGGGGAGGACAAAATCTTCAGCATATTACTATTCATGGTTTTACTACCAGTGCGGAAATAAATCAGAACTGTTGTCCTATGATTATCTTCCCTGTCAGTCATCTTACAATATCTGATATGATATTAGAAGATTTTCCTATTTATAATTATAGAGATGCTGCTATATTCTTATATGAACCTACTTCTTTGTCTATTGATTCTCTGGTAATCAGGAACATAACTGTCCCTGAACATGCTGTCTATATCGAAGATACTCTTCAAGATTGTAGCATAACTAATTCCACCTTTGAGAACATCCATTCTACTTATACCTCACCTGATACTCCAGGAGATGATAGCTGGGGTCCAACTGTTGTTGACATTATAACCTTAGATACTTTGACGGTAGATAATTGTATTTTCCGGAATATCTCTGTGCAGAATAATCAAGCGACGCTGTATATAAGTAATGAGGTTTATTTTCCTGGCAATGTAGGCAATATAAAGGTCACTAACTGTCTTTTTGATAATATAAGGACTAATTACCATAGTGCAGTATGTTTTGTCACTAATGTCTATGGCAGTTTTAAAGTATCTAACTGTACCTTCTACAACAATTTTGGGACTCTGGGAGCAGTTATGGCTGTAGGTAAGATAGATATGCGAAATAATATCTTTTATAATCCTGATGCTCAGTATGAGCTTTATATGCCTGCCCCAGAGCTGGATTTATACTGCGTAACCCGACTGGATTTTGATTACAATGATATCCGCAACGGATACAATGGGATTAGAAATAGCAGTCCTACCAATGACCTTTACTATAGAGAGCATAACCTTAGCAGTGAACCCTTATTTGCCAGCCTCACTTATGGAGATTCTCTGTATCTGCGTCTGAGTGAGGGTTCACCCTGTATCAATGCTGGGACACCAGATACAACCGGTCTCGGACTTTTACCTTATGATCTGGCAGGAAACTGGAGAATATGGGATGGATGTATTGATATGGGATGTTATGAGTATGGTTCTGAGCCTTATGTAGGAGTAGAGGATCCGGTGCTACCTTCAATTCCTGGATATAATATCTTAGCCTATCCCAATCCTTTCAATGCCTTTACCAATCTGAAGGTTAAACTTCCCTCTAACTCAAATAATACATTCAATAAGGTTAATTCTGCCAGTATAGAGGTCTATAATATCAGGGGCGAGAAAGTGAAGACTATCAATCTTGATGTTAGTAAAGGGACTGAACAATGGACTTACTGGGATGGTAGAGACCAGCATAGTAAGCTCTGTCCTTCAGGAATCTATCTTCTTAATCTCAAGTTAAATGGTAAATCAGTCCTGACCAGAAAGGTCACTCTAATTAGATAAGCATTATAAGCCTAAATAAATTCTCAGAAAAGAGAACATCTTTCCTGAAGATATTTGAATGTACGCGACAAAGGAGCTTAAGTATGAGAAAGAGAGTATGGTTAGTCTTGTGTATATCGGTTATGATAGTTACTTTTTCTATCCATACTTTTTTATAATTTTTATAATTTACTCATCCTAATGAAAATAGTCTATATCTCAAAATAGGTGAGAAATATAATAATTGAATTATCTTTTAAAATTCTGATATTTTAGGATTATTATAAAACAGCCTTTTTAACTGAATCTTCTGAACCACATCTCCAAGGCATATATATTATAGAGCATTTCTGCCTGAGAATTATCACCTTGGAGATATTTTTGCCAGTTTTGCATTATGAGAGGAAGGTTCCAGATTCCACGATTACGGAAGGTGCTGGAAGTTATGAGGGATTCATAGGAAGTTTTCATTGGACCTCTTAACCAAAGAGAAATAAAGGGAGAGCCAAAGACAGATTTTTCTTTGCGGTTAAAGATGGCAGAAGGAACGAGAGGTTTTATAGCTTGGCGATGGATATATTTACCCTGAGCATTATGAATTTTATATTCAGAAGGAAGAGAGAAGGCAAGTTCTACCAGATTATGGTCCAGAAAAGGAACACGGCTTTCTATGGATGCAGACATAGACATACGGTCTTCCCAGTGCAGTAAAGTTGGTAAAGAGGTGGTATAGACAGCATTATAAAGAAAGTTGGAAAGTTTATCGCATGTTGATTTAGAAAAGTTATCTGAGGTATGAGTGCGGGTATTATCCAGTTTAATGGGATATTGAGAAAAGAATTTAGAAACACTTTTACTGGAAAAATCGGAAATCTGAGCCAGAATAGGTTCGGAAAGAGATTTTTTACATTGTTGAAGGAAATCCTGATTGAAAGGTTCAAAGCGAAGGAAGCGGAACTCAAAGTTATAGAGTTGAGGTTCAGATAAAAAGATAGAGAGTAGAGCTTTTGCCAGCCCAGAAAGACCTTTAATACAGCCATATTTCTTGAGCCAGGCAAGAGCTTCTTTCAAGGCTGTATTGAATTTAGTCTGAAGAATTAAATCTGCCAGAAAACGATAGAATGAATGACGATAACCTGCTGTGAGTTCATCACTTCCTTGTCCATCCAGAAGAACTTTGATACCATTTTCCTGAGCAAGTTTCATAACTGCATATTGCGCAGCAAAACCAGAGCCAAGAGGAAGGTCATTGAACCAAGTAACATCATTAAACCAAGTCATAGCATCTTCTGCTTGAGGTGAAGTTAGATGGGAAATACAGCCACTGGAATGGACTACCTCTGCAATCCATTTTCGTTCATCCAGTGGAGGATATTCCGGAAAATAGGCAGAAAAAGTCTGTAATGGTCTATCCGTTAACCGTGAAGCAGTGCAGACAATAGCGGAAGAATCCAGACCTCCACTGAGACAGGAACCTACTTCCACATCGGAACGCATCTGCAGTTGAACCGCTTTTTTAAATGTTTCTCTATAAATTTCTGTCGCTTCCAGCAAAGAAAGAGAACTTTTTCCAAAGCTTGCAGGATTCAATTTATAATACTCTTTTAGCGTGATTCCATACTGATTAACGATAAGGTTATAGCCAGGTTGGAGAGCTTTGATTTCTTGCCAGAAAGTTTCCTCTCCATAGACCTCAAGTGAGTTAATCTTCATTGAGCGCCAAATCATCGGTAGATTGAGGCTTTTATCAACTGGAGTGAGAAGTAGCTGTTTGATTTCCGAAGCGAAATACAAAAAATCTCTATTCTTACAATAATAGAAAGGTTTAACGCCAAAGCGGTCACGGGAGCAGAAAAGCAGGCTTTTATTTGCATCCCAGAGAGCAAAAGCCCAGATACCATTGAAATACAGGACACAATTTTCCCCCCAGAAATCATAGGCTTTTAAAATTACTTCCGTATCAGATTCAGAATTAAAAGTATATCCCTGAGCGATAAGTTCTTGTCTAAGCTCTATATAGTTATAAATTTCCCCATTAAAAACTATTAGCAGATTAAGCTGAGGGTCAAGCATAGGTTGATGCCCTTTCATGCTAAGGTCAAGGATAGCTAAACGACGAAATCCCAATCCAAGAGAAGCCTTGGCAGAAAGATTTAAGGATGGATAGAGCTGACGAATTTCTTCTTTTGAACCATCACCGCTGAAAGGAAGAATCTTATGACTATTTTTTTCTATCAAACAAAATCCTTCATCATCCGGACCGCGATGTTCAATCAGAGCATTCATAGCCTTCAATAGGCTGATATCTATAACTCTTTGGGAATCAAAAGAATATATACCACTTATTCCACACATCTAAAACTCCACTTTGCAAGCTCGTTAAAGAGGATAAAAAGTCAAGTGATTTCTCCCTATAAGTGCCATAAATTAACGGTCATTTGAAGTCCTATTGACCAATTTTAGCAGTCTACCTTCTCCTGCAGGAAGTTCTATCTCAATGTTTCCATTATGATAGGGATAAAATTTATTATCGTAGGGATCATAGAAAGCATAATTTTGATAGGGATTTTTTCTCCCACTATCTTTAAAGGTTAGAAGGAGTTTTTGGGGAGGAGCCTCAGGAAAGTAAATATCAAATTCTTCAGGTGGAACAAATTGTGGTTCCGTGATTATGCCAGGGAGAAAAAAATTGGCTCTACGATTAACTATCATTAACCAGAGATTTTCCTCTTTATCAAGATAGGTAGTGCATTGAATATAGCCCTCATATTCACCTATCCCCTGCTTCTGAACCTGAATATATTGAATGGGATTATCTTTCTCTGCTTTCTTAAATTTTTTGCGAGAAGTGCCAATGCACTCTGAATTTTGCCAGTTCAAATCCCTGATTATGACTCCGTAAGCTTTTATCCGGGGATTGGATAAACTTACAGCTTTCCAAGTTATAGGATCAGGTACAAGCAAAGGATAATCAGGCATTCCGACACGAGAAAAAGCAATAGACCTTTGTCCATAACCTTTAATATCCTGATAAGACCTCAGACAATAGTGGAAAATACCGTCAGGTTTAAAACATAGAGGCAGATAGAGCAGCACTTTTTGAGCTGCAGTAGTGGGTTGTATCCAATCTACCCATTGTTCTTGTCCTTGATATAAAGTCCATTTCCCCAGAACCTGGACGATAGGATAAAACTTCCTTCCCTCTTTTTTATCTCTATATTCCATACAATCTTGATATACACTCAAAAGTTTTTGGTCCAGTATATACTGAATAAATTTTCCTTTCTCTCCTTCAGGGGCATTCCATATTAAATCTGGTTTTAAAGGATAGATGTCAGGAGCTATAATTTGCGGTTGGGCAATTTTGCTAAAGGCATCTATATGGTCATAATATATTCCCTGCTCTTTATTTAGGGTAATATTGGTAACTTGAAAATCATAGACCGCAGTGAAAACAGGGATATCTTCCTGAGAAGCAATCTCTTGCATCAATTTAAAGGAATCAAATTGTCCCTGATAGGGTTCATCAAAGGTGTAAAAACCTTTAACATTGCCTTCACCTTGAGAGATTACATTATACATCCGTTGGAGAATTTTATCTTGCCAATAATTTTTATCGTGACTGATTTTATGATGTAGCTCATCTTCTATTTCCACATAATCCAGTTCCACATCACAATTTCCATACCAATAGACTCTGGGATTGAGGTTAACTAAGCGGAGGAACTCTCTGGAATCAGGGGTGGCAGGATTATGGTCAACATCAGCAGTCAAGAGATTAGCGTCTATAAGGTCTTTATAAGGTATCTTTAGTTCCAGCTCTAAAAATTCATTACCTTTGCGATTTAATAGATAATCATGCACTGTAAAAATAGTCTCACTTCTTTGCTGATTATCTATCCAGTGATTTAAGATTTTCATTTGGCTGGAAAATCCTGTTCCATAAAGTTCAAAACCGGTTACATAAAATCGCAAGAGAGGAGTATTGGAACTAATTCCTGGTTGAAGATTGCTTATTCTAAAACGGAATTTCACCCAAATATAGTCATCTGGATAGTCTGGTGGATTAGTCTGATAGAGAAGAAATTCACTGCCAAAACGAACATAGAATCCATTTCTATTTTGCCAGCGATAACGAAGGTCAGTAAAGATATGTCCAGGTTGGTCTTTCTCTTTTTCTGCTTTCCAGACATAACCATAGGAAGCATCAGGAGCCATATCTTCTTTTCCTGTTCTATAAAGATTTTTTTCACTTTGGGCAGCATACCAGTATTGATTATCCATTCCATCTCCAATGCGGACATCCTTTTCACTGGAAAATTCCGCTTCAAAACGGAAATAGCTGGACGCAGAAAGTGGGTAGGAAGCATAATGTAAATCACTTTCAGGGTCTTTATCCCAACCCCAATCTAATACCCAGGCATCAATTTGAGAGTTATCCAGGTCCTTTAATAATCCAGGCAGGTCAGGATCTCCCTTTTGTGTCCCCATTATGGTGGCGTTATACCCCAGAGTTTTCATCAAATTGATAGTGGCATAACGAGAAGGATAATCCACCTTGTCTCCATTTCTCAAGTTTGCATAAATGCCATAAGGAAACTCATCTGAATATTTAGCATATAAAGAAGGTAGCATTAGCAATAGGAGGCAAAGAGTAAACAGACTTAATTTTTTCTCTTTCATTGAACTATCTTTTTTAAACTTAATCTTCATATATCTCTTTTTAGTCCAGATAAGTTCTGAGGTCAAGTAAATTATATAAATTTTAATAGATAATTAAATTAAAAAAGTAGAGTAGTTATCTATTTAGTAAAAAACTCTTTAATAAGAATCTGTCCTCTGCTTTGTAGTATATAATAAAATCAAGTTTCTGACATATAGACTGATAGGCAAGCCATATTCCCATAAATAAAGATAAAATATTTTACTATATACTATTCCCTATCTCCTACTTGCCTCTCCCTTATCAACTTAGCTAAGAAAGAGCTAAGAGAGAGCCAAGGGAGAGGAAAAAAGGTTGTAAGAATAAAGATAATAAATGCAAGTAAATATCTAATCTACACCTTTATAAATATAACTGAATAACAGATAGATAACATTAATCATAAGGAAAACTTATGAATATAATCTCTGATATCCTTAATATCAAGAAATCATTATTTTCTATGACGAGTAGTAATCTTGCCAATCAATTAGCTTCTACCATTATTGTTCCCATTATTGTACCCCTATGGGATAACTGCAGCTTAGTAGGAAGTTCTTGTCAATATCTGCTTTCTTGTACAGTGCTGGAAAATTGGAAATGGCAACTTGATGGTTTTGCTGAGTTATTTAATAAACCACTTCCCCTCGTTTAGCTTTAACAAATCCGTTAATATTGGTTAATTCTAAAAATTAGATGCGCTGGTCCAAATAATTTATATCTTATATTATAGAATAATTATAAAAGAGAAAAGAAGATGAATGAAGTAACTAAGTCTGATTTATATGTTGATGATTATCTGGATAAAATTCTTTTATTAGAAAAAAGAATTGGTGCAAAAACTTCTTATAAAATTTTAGAACCTTTTCCTGTAGATACCGAAGACAGCTTATCCATTCAAAAAGCTGCTAAAACAATTGCTAATTTTGTGGGACTAAATAATTTAGTATTCATAGTTGCAATAATTAACCAAGAATTCAATGTCGGTGGTCATATAGAACTTAATAATAATGCGAAAGAAGTGTTTATTGAAATATCTCCTAAAATATTAAAATCTCAAGACGCTGTTTTAGCAGTTTTAGCTCATGAAATTACTCATAAATATATGCAGATTAATGCTATTTCTTGCGGAACAGGACCTCTTCTTGAATACGAAAATGAAGTACTAACTGATATTACATCAATCTTTCTTGGCTTTGGAAAATTAATGTTAAATGGATGTGAAATTGTTAAGGAATCAGTGAACATAGTTAATTATACCAGTGAGACTTTCAAAATTGGGTATCTTAATAAAAAACAAATTGCTTTTGTTTATCGTTTAATTTGCGCAATGAGAAAAATACCCAAAAATGATATGTTATCAGGTCTTTCTTCAGAGGCTATCTCTGCAATTAGTGATTGTTATTGTTATGAAGAGGATTATTTTAATCAAGAATTTCATAATGACAAGTATAGAAATGAACTAATTGAATCTTTAATTAATCATATTCAAACCTTGCAAGATGAACTAAATCAAATAAATAGACATTTAGAAATTATAAAGACCGAATATATAAATAAAACCGAAACTTTTCTGGATTTAAAACTACAAAATCTTAAAAATTTTTATAATGATATAAGGACCTTGAATCAATATGATACTTATGACCCTTGCCTTATTTATTTAATTACTATTAAGAACAGAAGAAAAATTGAACAAATGAAAATAAAATTATCTCAAGAGATTAGTGATGCAAAAGAGGTAAAACAAAATTTAAATACTATTACAAAATTAGATGAGAAAAAAAGAACAAAAAGGTCATTTTTAAAGAAAATCTTTAATAAAGTCCTTAGAAATTAACCGGTGATATTTGACAAATTAACTTAACTAATTCCTCATAATTATCTTTTTTTCTCTTGGGTTGAGCTATCTCTCTTCTTCTTGTATTATTTTATTAGTTCCCAATAAACAAAGAGTTGAATGTGGCTCATTTTTTTCTCCTTCTACCTTACCAATTTTACACCACTAATGAAGACATAACCTCCAAAATCAAATCGGGATTTAAATATAAATTGACAATGAGAGAATAGCTGGAAAATGGTTAAATAATATTATGATAAATAAAATAAATAGATTATATAATCATATTTTGATAATTTTAAAACCGGGGAACAATTATGAGTCTTATTCGTGCTATAGATATATCTGTAGAATTCAGTGGTAAATCTATTCTTAGGAACATTAATTGCAGCCTGGAGCATAATAGCAAGATAGGTTTGATTGGAGCGAATGGTTCCGGGAAAAGCACATTACTCAAAGTGTTATTTGGAATGCAAACGCCCACTTCTGGTAGGGTGCAAACAGCTAAATATTGTAATATTGCATACCTTCCTCAGGACTATCATCCCTTATCCAATCGGGTTCTTATAGAATATATTCGCTCTGCCCGTCCCGAACTTCTGAGATTGGAAAGAGAGATAGAAAGATTATCCGAGGAATTAAATAAGAATCCTGACGAAGAAATTGAAGCAGAATTAAATGAGGTAATAGAACAATATACCTATTATGGAGGCTATGATTTTGAGAATGAGATTAAATATGTGCTCACTTCACTTAATATACCTCCGGAAAGCTGGAACCGAAAATGCGGAGAATTTAGTGGTGGAGAACAAACCAGAATTGCTTTAGCAAATGTTTTATTGACTAACGGTGACCTGATTATGATGGATGAGCCAACCAATCATCTTGATTTAGAAATGATAACCTGGCTGGAGAAATATCTACAAAATCTGAAAAGACCTTTTATTATTGTCTCTCACGACCGTCAGTTTCTGGATAATACGGTTAAAACTATATGGTGCTTGCGTGATGGTCAATTGACTATTACTAAGGGAAATTATAGTACTTTTCGTAAGGCAGATGAGATTGCTCAACTTTCTCAAGCACGACAATATGAGCAGCAAAAGAAATATATTGAAGAGACAGAGAATTTCATCCGGCAAAACATTGCGGGAAATCGTAGCAATTTAGCTAAATCCCGTTTAAAGCAATTAGAACGAATGGAAATAGTAAAAAAACCGTCTGACCAGAAATCTATAAAGCTCTCCATAGAAGCCAATAAGCGCAGCGGAAATGATATCTATATTCTGGAAAATGTCTCTTATGGCATTCCTCCCGATAAAGAACTGGCAAGAGATATCAATCTAACCGTCAACTATAAGGATAGAATCTGCATTTTAGGTCCTAATGGCTGCGGAAAAACTACTTTATTAAAGGTCCTTTTACAGGATAGTGACATCTTTAGTGGAACTCTTAAAGTAGGAGCAAGTTTGGATATAGGATATTTTGACCAGCAACAGAATGACTTAGACCCTTCTCTAACCGTGCTTTATACCATCTGGCAGATTATTCCTGAAGCAACTATAGGTTATGTGAGAAGCTGGTTAGCTCGTTTTGGATTTTACGACGATGACATTGATAAAAAAGTGAAGCAATTAAGTGGAGGTGAACAATCCCGGCTTTATCTTTGCCGATTAATTCACACTCAACCTAACCTATTACTTTTGGATGAACCTACCAATCATCTTGACCTGCAGATGACAGAATCGTTAATGGAGGCTTTAAAAAACTATAATGGCACTATTATCTTTGTAACTCACGACCGCTGGTTTATGAAAGAACTGACTACCAAATTCTGGGTATTTCGCAAGCTCAAAGCTGAAAATGGTTTCTACACAACCATTCAAGAATACATTGGCAACTGGGAAGAAGCGATGAATATGGCATTTGAAAAACCAGAAGAGACAAAAACTCCTCCCCCACCTCGTAAACGAAAAAATCGTATCAATCCCTGGCATATGCGCAGCATTCTTGGCGAAATTGAAGAAAGTAGCAGAGAATATGAACTTTTAATAGAAGAGATGCAGGAAATTCAATACGAACTATCTCAATCTACTACCTATTCCTCACCAGAAAAGGTAAAATTATTACAAAAACAACTGAAAGAACTGGAAGAAACAATGACCCAGTTGAAAGAACTAATTGATGAGATGGAAGAAAAATATTTAGAATTATACTATCAATATTATGACAAATAAAAGGATTGGCTTCACTTCTTCCTTCCCCGTAGAAGTTGTCTATGCGGCAGGTTATACACCCATTGACCTAAATAATATCTTTGTGGAAGGAAATTCTACCGAATATATTCGTAAAGCTGAATTGAAAGGATTTCCCCGCACCATCTGCGCTTGGATTAAAGGCAATTTTGCTACTGCACTTTCCGCTAATCTGGATGAAGTGATAGGAATTTCCCAGGGAGATTGCTCTAATGGCATTTCTTTAACCGCTATGTTAGCTGAAGAAGGACTTCCTATCTATCACTTTTCCTTCCCTCAAGAACGAACCTATGAAGCTCTAAATGTAGAAATCAGAAAACTGGAAGAACACTTTAAAGTCTCCAGAGATGAAGTGATGAAGGTTAAAAAAAGACTGGATGAAATTAGAACTAAATTGATAACTTTGGATGAATGGACCTGGAAAGAAGGATTGATAACAGGAAAAGAAAATCATTACTGGCTGGTTAATTCTTCCGATTTTAGGGGTAATCCCGATAAGTTTGAAGAGGATTTGACCTCTTTTATGGAAGAGGCATCCAGACGTAATCCTTCTTTGCCTAAACATCGCTGTGCTTATCTGGGTGTTCCTCCCATATATCGTGACCTCTATGACCGCATTGAAGAACTTAATGGTAGAGTTATTTTTAATGAGGTGCAAAGACAATTTTCTATGCCCTACCTCTGTTCCGATATAGTAGAACAATATTTAGTCTACACTTATCCCTATGGAGTTTTTGCTCGCCTGGAAGATATACTCTCACAATTGAATTTAAGAAAAATAGATATGGTGATTAGCTACACTCAATCTTTTTGTCACCTGCAGATTGATAATATCCTTTTGAAAAAACACATAAAGATACCCTTCTTGAACTTGGAAGGTGACCGTCCGGAAGAACTTGATAGCAGAACTCTTTTACAACTGGAGAGCTTTTTTGAGGTTTATGGATGAAAAGGGTAGTGGTAGCACTTAGTGGAGGCATAGATTCTGCTGTCAGTGCTTTTTTATTAAAAGAACAAGGATATGAAGTTATCGGTGCTACAATGTCCTTCTGGGATGATATTGCTTTAGCATCCAAATGGTGTTCACAAGGTTGTTACGGACCACAAGAAGAAGAAAATATAAAATCAGCTCGCCAAATTGCTTCTCAACTGAATATAGAACATACAGTCATAAACTTAAGAAAAGAGTTTAAGGATATAGTGCTAAGTTATTTTATTTCCAGCTATATGAATGGAAAAACACCTAATCCTTGTGTAATCTGCAATGCTCATATAAAGTTTGCTGCTTTCTATGAAGGAATTAAAAGACAGGGATTGGATTTTGATTATTTTGCTACAGGACATTATGCAAGAAAGAGCTATGATAATGAACTCCATCGGTGGCAGCTTCTTAAAGGGAAAGATGCTCTTAAAGACCAATCTTATTTCCTTTGCTTATTAAATCAGGAACAAATAAGTAGAGCTATTTTTCCTCTCGGTGAAAGAACAAAAGAAGAGATAAAACAAATTGCTACGGATATAGGTTTGGGATTTCTCCGGGAACGAGAAGAAAGTCAGGACTTTATAGATTCCTCTGTTTATCCTTATATTTTTCCAGCTAATGCTTATACAGCAGGAGAAATTATAGACAGCACTGGCAAAGTGTTAGGATATCATCAGGGATTGGTAAATTACACTATAGGACAACGGAAACATTTAGGAATCAGCGGAATGACTGAACCTTATTATGTGGTTGGAATTGATGCTAAACATAACAGATTAATTGTAGGACCTATTAAGGAACTTTACAAGGATAGACTTATAGCCCATGATATAAACTGGGTTTCTATCCCTGATTTAAAAGAAGAAATAAGAGCAGAAATAAAGATAAGATTAGCTCATAATGCAGCTTTAGGAACTTTGCTACCTTTTTCAGAAAATAGAGTAGAAGTCCAGTTTGAGGAACCTCAACTATCCATAACTCCAGGACAATTTGCCGTTTTTTATAAGGGTGATTTGCTTCTTGGAGGAGGAGTGATTGAATAATGTATTATTTATTAAAAGTTATTATATCTGCTGGTTTGATTGTTCTGATAAGTGAAGTTTCTAAAAGAAGTAGTTTTATAGGAGCGATTTTTGCCTCTATCCCACTGGTCTCCTTTCACGCTATACTCTGGATGTATTTTGAGACAAAAGATACAGGAAAGATTGCAGAACTCTCCATTGATATTTTCTGGTTGGTTCTGCCTTCTTTACTATTCTTCATTCTATTTCCCATTCTGCTAAAACGAAACTGGAATTTCTTTCTTTCTTTTTTCCTTTCCACTGCAGTAATGGTAGCTGGTTATTTTTTAATGACCTGGATAATGAAATCTCGTTAAAAATGACAAAACAGCAAATCCATTTATTTTAGCTTATGAGTGAAGAAAGTCTTTTAAACAGAACTTTCTGATTGACACCAAGACTTGTGCCAAAACTATGTCCGTATGATAAAAGTCAAATGGGAAAATAATCAAATACCAGCGGATATTAAGCTGCCAGCTGGATGGGTGTTTTTTTGTTTTAAAAAAGAAGACCTTGCTCTCTGGTGTGGTTTTACTCCAAATATTAACCAGCGTTTGCATAATATAAGCAGAAAAGCTGAACAGGATGAATCTGTTAGAACAGCTTCACTGGCTGCTGAATATATAGAGATAGAACCATATTCTCGTTCGGTAGATGCCTTATTTCATTACAAAGTCTTTGTTCAGGAATATAATCCTCCTTTTCAAGATGTGACTGCACCCTGGAAAGAATATGTCTACCTCGCTCTTGATGCATACCATTTCCCTTTTGTATCCATCCAATCTGACACCAATGGTGATTGGACTTATGCAGGACCCTGGAGAAGTCGTTTTTTCTTGATGGATATAATGGATAGCATTTCTCGTATACTGAAACTTCCCTTTTGCGAAACTTCTTATTATCCATGTGACAAATTGGATAAAGGAATCTGTAGAGGTTATTGTGAAGCTTTAGATGAAGAAGGTGAAGTGGAAGATGTGGAAGAATTAAATAAGTTAGAATCTCTCCTCTGGGAAGCCTATCTTCATCCTGACAATAGTATCCTGGAAATGCTTACTAAGGAAAAAGAAAAATATTTCAATGAACTGGAATTTGAAAAGGAAGATCTTATTACCAGCGAAGTTGAAAACTTTGCAAAATATAGAGATTGGCTAAAATTTCTTTATCTAACCAAGACTTTATCATATCAAACGGAAGATTTTAGTGTGGAAAATGGTCTACTTAGCTGGTGTAAATTTAAGGATAAAATCTATAAATTCCCAGTAGAACCAATAAATTATAGACCCAACGAGAGATTAGCCATCAATTTAAATAAAACCGATGAAGCAAGATTACTCTATGAATATTATATTCAAAATTATAAAGGATAAGCAATGTATGAGATATTAAGTAAGTTACCAATTGTAAAGCAAAGTCGTCAGGGAAAAGTGCGAGATATGTATGATCTTGGTGAGACCGTTTTAATGGTGACCAGTGACCGCATTTCTGCTTTTGATGTAGTTTTTCCAGACCCTATTCCTGGCAAAGGAATAATACTCAATCAGATTGCTGCTTATGTTTTTAAAACAACTTCCAATATTGTTCCCAATCATTTTATAAGTGATAAGACAGAAGATTATCCAGAAGAATTTCAACCTTATAAAGATTATCTGGAAGGTAGAAGTATGTTGGTGCAAAAGCTCCGAATGATACCTGTAGAATGCATAGTTAGAGGATACATCAGTGGTTCTGCCTGGAATGAATATTCCCATTCAGGAACTGTTGGAGGTGAAGTTATGCCATCTGGACTGAAAGAAAATCAAAAACTACCTCAACCTATTTTTACACCTTCCGTCAAAATCACTGAGGGACACGACATAAATATCAGTTATCAAGAGATGCTCAATCATATGGATAAATTTATTGCTGAATTTTTGAGAGATAAGTCTATGGCTCTATATGATTACGGCTACAACTTTTTACTACCCAAAGGAATCATTTTAGCTGACACCAAATTTGAGTTCGGAACCAAAGAAGGGGAAATACTTTTGGCTGATGAAGCACTTACACCTGATTCTTCTCGTTTTTGGGATTTGGAAGCATATAATTCGGGAAAAGGTCCCGTAAGCTTTGATAAACAGATAGTGCGTGATTATCTGGAAAGTATTGGCTGGAATAAGAAACCTCCTGCTCCGCATTTACCAGAAGAAATAATAGATAAGGCTTTAGCTAAGTATCGTGAAGTCCGAGATATCTTTTTAGGAGAGCAATCCAAACAATGAAAACTATTTGTATTGTTGATGATGAAGAAGATTTGGTAGAAAATCTAAAACTCCAATTGGAACAGATTAAACCTGAGTGGAAGATAATCGGATTCAGCAATGGTATGGATGCTCTGAAAGAAATTATAGCTGGAAATGTTGATTTAGTGATAACTGATATTGCAATGCCCGATATGGATGGCTATGAACTTTTCTGGAGGATTAAAGACCACAATCCCCAAATGCC
>Ga0209508_1001918_pt1 | contig 14865 bp, 23 predicted proteins | sample AD_UKC129_MetaG_FD_184427 | JGI IMG/M metagenome (GOLD analysis project Ga0209508, IMG submission 184427) | Active sludge microbial communities of municipal wastewater-treating anaerobic digesters from Canada - AD_UKC129_MetaG (SPAdes) (version 2) | ecosystem: Engineered > Bioreactor > Anaerobic... | reverse complement strand
TCTGAATCCTGATAACCATCATCAGGATAGGAGTAGTGGGCTTGGACACCCAAAACGGATAAGGGTAGCATGACTACCAACCTCCGTTTAAAGAATCTCCCACTTCTATAAGTGGGAGAGGGTTCAATGTTGTCACACTTTTATAAATCGTGGGAGGGGCAGAAGACATGAATATAGCAAAGATTGTAGTGCTTGGGTATTCAGATGCTGTTCCACTATTTGAACCTATCAACTCTGTGTCGAAGTTGCCGGAAGGCAAAGTCTACTACCTAAGCAACGGCAACTTTTCAGTTCCATTCATTCCCAAGATGTACATTATAGCACCTCCGGGCGTGGTGTTGAGGTTGCATTCCGACGGGATAGAGGGGATTATTGGCGGCACAAGATTAAAAGCAGACACAGTAGAGATAGGTTCGCTGTTCAGGATGGGCAATAAGCATGTTCCAACACCACAACTGTTTCGAGATTGGCCGGCAGGTATTTATAAAGTTGAAACCTCGGTTTCGACTGAGAGCATTCTTCGTGCTGTGAACCTGCGTTCGAGTGCAGTCTATACTGAGAAGATAGACGTCCTAATGCTGGCAAGTGCCTGGGCAAAGAACTTCTGTGTGCTTTTTGATGAGCTGGCTGACAGGGACATTGACATCATCTCTGAACGGCTGATGCTCCTTGCTTCGCTTGACAGCATACCGCAGAGCGCAGAGGAACAGTTGAGGATGCTGGTGAGGTGCGATGAAGACGGAATGCCGACCGATGTACTCACACCAGGCTTGGATATAATCACGACACTCTACAACTGGTCAACATTTTCTTATTTTTACAAAATTGATGAGCTCTGCAATTTCTACCAAACCAGGAAAGACTTGCTTGAGTCTTTGGACCTGTACGACACGGGCGGTCGAAACCTTACGTTGAGGGGTGTCACTCAGCAAAAGCAGGCAACAATTTTTGACTTCTGATGGGGGGATAGTATGATACTTGGTTGGCTCGATTATGAGGGACGGCTGTGGGAAAATTATGTCCTAAGCGGACTCAAGTCGACTGACTGCGAGTGGATAGTGAGTTACGTTAATCCTGAATCATTTTCCAAACTAACACTGCTTAAGACTAAATCAGACGAGCCGATACTGCACTATGCAGCAATTGTCAACGATTATACAGACATACTAAAGCACGTAGACTTGTTCTGTCCCGATTTGTCTGCAACCACGGTCTTTGCTTTTGCAACTAAGATTACAACAACTTACCCTGATATAGTGAAGTTCAGCAAGCAGTTTGTCGACAAAACGCTCAACTTGTTAGCACTTCCTTCCAGATACAGCTACCTTGAATTTCCTGCAGTGGTTTATGACGACAGCAAGAATATAAATTTGGTTTCGAGGATGGTGATGAGGAATGCACTACGTCAAAATTCCGCACTATCAGTATGAAGCACTTAAAAGGATTGCTAACTGGCGTGGTGTTGAGATTAACAGTATTGTTGAAGAGGCAGTATTCTGGTACTTAAATTTGATGGGGCATAAGATTGGTGCGCTTGACATTGACGCGGAATTCATGACTGACGTATATGACCAGATAGCTGATAAGATAGCGCAGAAGGTGGTGGAGAAACTTGAACAAAAGGGTTCGTAGAGCGTATGCTAAGCGTATGCCGGGACAGAAATACATGGTGCCTCAGCCGTCTGCGATTAAAGCAATTAGAGAGCACCTGCATAAAAGGTTTCCGGGCATGGATGTCAAGACGGCTGGGCATATAGCGAGTGAGGCAGTGGAAGCGATAAGGCAGACTTTGATGAAGTATGGTGCGATATGGCTACCGGAGGTTGGGTCTCTGCATGTTGTATTTGCCAAACCCAGGCTGTATAGATACAGAGGTGAAGCTTATTGGACTACACCGAAGTACAAGATGATAGCGCACATCTCAGACAGTTTCTACTTAGAACTGCTTAATCGAGGAGGAATTGGCGATGGAATTGGCGATGGTGAACGTGAGGATAAGACAGGACAAGGTGGTGGTGGAGACAACATATGAGATATATCAGAAATACGGCAGACCGCCTTACTGCAAGTGGAATGCCAAGGAAAAAGTTTGGGAATTTGCGTTGCCACCACAAAAATACGAGCAAGCAAATGCATTTAGAAATTGGTTACTGATAGTTGGAATAACTCCAGACAAGTTGTATTCAATAGATAACGAACTTGCGAAGTATAATAACTTGAAGTGGGTCTATAAAATTGAAGGTGATTTTGTACTTGTCAATGGAAGTAAAGTAACACCTGAACTTAAGAACGAACTCATTCATCACGGTTTTAGATACAACAGCAAGACTGAAAATTGGTACAAGCGCAAGACATTCTACGCACTCGTGGTAATAGATAAGCTTTTCAATCTCGGAATGTTTGAGCTTAACGATTCACTGAACTTAGAATACCCGTCATATTTAAAGCCCTTCCAGCGTCAAGCTGTTTCAAAGGCAGTTGATGCCTTCAGCAGAGGTTGGAAGGGTTATTTAATTGCAGACGAGATGGGCTTAGGAAAAACAGTCGAAGCACTTGGAATAGCGGAGGTTCTAAAAAAGATGGAGGCGATAGACAGAGTTATTATTGTCTGTCCTAAGCCGTTGAGGTATCAGTGGAAGAGCGAAATACAGAGGTTTACAGGTTTAGAAGCCGACGTATTGGATGCAGACAAAGAAAGCTATCAGAAACTACTCGAACCAGGAATGCACATCATCCATTACGAAGGCTTAAAGTTTTCAGTCAAAAAGTGGGTAGATGTTGATGATGTTCTGCCACTGCCACCGAAGACGTTGATGATTTTGGATGAAGCCAGTAAGGTGAAGAACAAGACGACGCAGAACTACAAGATAATAAAAAAGCTTGCTAAGAATTCGTTCATCGTTCTGCTTACTGGTACGCCGTATGAGAACCACCTAGATGAATTTGCAAACATACTCGAACTCATTTCACCTGAAGAGCTTTTTCTGTATCCTGAATTCAGAGAAAAGTTCTGCATAGAAAAGGAAGTATACAATCAAAAGCTGCGCAGGAAGGTTTCAATTGTGGTCGGTTTCAAGAACCACAAGCTTTTTAATGACGTAGTCAAGCCACTCTACATTCGAAGAACGAAAGAGCTTGTTGCACCTGAACTGCCTGAGCTGATTACATCGAAGAAGTATGTTGAGCTCAGCGATTTGCAGAAGCAATTGATTAAAGTAATAAAAAACCAGAGCTTTGACAAGAAAACTATCATGTTCACTTGGTTACAACATGCTCGTGTTGTTGAATCAAATCCGTTCCTGACCACGGCAGAACTGTTGAGGAATTATCTGCCGAAAGATGAAATAATTCCTCCGAAATATGAAGTAGTTAGTGGTATAATAGAAGAGGCAGGTAGTGAGAAGGTAATTATCTTTACGAGCTTTGAGAAAGTTGCCAACAGTCTTGCTGAATATTTAAGTTCGCTGGATTACAAGGTATATCTGACAACAGGGCAGGTAAAAAACAAAGACGAGGTAGTGGCAAAGTTCAAGCAGAAAGGCGATGTGCTGATTTCAACGGATACGTTAGCTTACGGGATAAACCTTCAGTTTGTCAATTTGCTAATCAACTACGACCTGCCTTGGAACCCAGCGGTGCGACAGCAGAGAATTGGTAGAATTCACAGAACAGGTGCAACACAAACAAAACAAGTTATAGACCTGATTTCTTTTGCGGAAGAGTTTAGAACGGTTGAAATGCTAATTGAAAACACATTATACAGGAAAGAACTGGAATTCTCAATGGCGGTTGAAGGAAAAGATTTTGAAACACTATTTGAGCAAATTGCGAAAGAGTTCTTTGAAAAACAGTGAGAAGGAGGAGTCAACTACCCCCGAATAAATTCGGGGGCTTGCGATGGCGGCAGCAAGGCAACGGTTGACTAGGCCAAGCGGTACCCAATCCGCTACGTCCAGTGGGCTAATAAGTATCCTGGGGTGCCACCCTAGCTCCAGGCTCTACGGCAAAACCGCTTAATGCCACGCATGGCAAAGACCATGCTAAGCCTGCTGGACATGGCCGAAGGGGCGAATACACTACGACAAGGAGGCTTACCGCATGAGGTTTGTTCCTGTTGTTGATAAGGATGGCAATCCTCTAATGCCAACAAAACCTTCGAGGGCAAGGCGATGGATTAAGTCTGGTAAAGCTACTCCGTTTTGGAGCAGGGGCGTGTTTTGTGTAAGACTTAATGTTGAACCTTCAGCTAGGTATAAACAACCGATAGCTGTGGGCATTGATGCAGGAAGCAAGATGGAAGGATATTCAGTTAAGTCCTTTGAGCGTGGGGAAACTTGCTCCGATAGGAGTATTGACCACGAAGCCACCCACCTCTATAGGTGGGGGTAGTTCACACGTGGTAGTTACGTTAAGCACCCAAAATATGGCCTGTGCTATGTTGGCGGGCACATAAACAACAGAATAAGCCTGCATGACATCAATACTGGCAAGAGACTAACCCAACAGGCTAAACCAGATGATTGCAAGTTTGTATGTTTTGCCTCTTGGAGGTACAAATACGTTGCATAGAAGGAGGAGTGAGTGGTATGGAAAGGAACATCAACATCGTTTCAAGAGTGCCGGATTTACTTGGATGGAGAGGAAACGTGTTCAAAAGGTCGGAGCTTGAAGACTACATCATCGTTCAGGAAAGAACCACCAGAACAGGCAACAAGGTTGGTGTCGAGTATTTTACCATTGAAGGAAAGCTCAAGATATTTGTTGACGTATGTGAGAAAAAAGGATGGACGTACAACATTTTATTCAACATTGAGCGCCTTGAATTCCTGCCAGATGAACCAGGGATGGCAAGACTACTTGTCAGCTGCCAAATCGAAGTTAGAGACAACGATAAGGTCTTATTCAACGTCAAGGCATACAATTTATCGAAAGTGGACATTACAACGCACGACCCAAAGAAAGCGCAGACGAACGCACTTGGTCGAGCTCTCAGCTTGCTCGGTATCGGACTTGAAGCTCAGCCACTTGAAGAATTAGAAGATGACGGAGCAGATGAAACTGAAAGCAAGATGCAAAAAGTAGTTCAAAAGCCACAGCAGACAGACAAAGATTATAACCATCAAGTGACGAAAGATGCCATAGAACTTCATAAACAGAGAATGTATGAACAAACACTTGTATTGGCAAAACAGTTCCCAGACGTCTATGCATTTGTGAAGGAAGAACTTGAAATGCTGGGCAAAAAGAAATTCAGTGAGTTGAACTATGAGCAAGCAAAGAAATTGTATATGGAAGCAAAACACTTAGTTGAGCACCTCGAAAGTCCAGAAGAACCATCGTTTGACGTGGAAGAAACCATTGACGAGAGGAGTGATGAGTGATGTTGGTGAAGGCAAAGCCGATAAGCTATACGATGATTTCGAGCTACAACAAATGTCCATTGATGTTCAAAGCAATTTACATCGACAATCTCGACCAGTACAAAGTACAAACAGATGCGCTCGTGATAGGGCAAATAGTACATACTATCATTGAAGAATTCATCAACAATTGGAAAGTCAAGCCAACAGCCTCACCTCAGAAATTGTTAGATGAAGCAATTCAAAAATATCTGCCGACACTTAAAGATGGACTTAAAGACGAAGTCATAGGCATACTCAACAATCTTGATTTAGGCATCATTGAAATGCTTAGGGGCAAGGATGTTGAAAGCGAAAAAGCTGTTGCATTGGACATCAACTTGAATCCTGTGGATTTCTTTAGTCCAGATGCAGTTTGGCGTGGCAAGTTCGACTTTGTCTGGATTGATGAATTTCTTGGAGCACGAGTAGTTAATATTCTTGATTTCAAGACCAACAGAGAAGCTACAGCAGACCCACTGCAACTGCAGTTTTACGCCTTTTTAGCACACCACTACTACAAGCTTGAACCTGTTGATATGGTTAATCTTTATTTCTGGTATTTGAGGCAGGAAGGACAGGAAGCAATAATTCACACTACTGCCAAGTATTCAGAGCACGTTGACGAGTTCATTGCCATGCCTGCCAAGCTCTTCGAGCAGCCGGAATATCCAGCAATGCCGGGTGAACACTGCCGTTATTGTAGTGTAGCACACCATTGTCCGCTTGTCAAAGACTTAGCAAAATCTCCTGAACAAGTACAGAGCCAAAACATAGAAGAGCTTGTTGATGCATATCTTCCATTAAAGCAAGCTCTAAACATTATTGAAGCAAAAATAAATGAGGCACTTGAGCAGAAAGAAGAGATTGAGGGAGCATTCGTAAAAGTAAAGCGCAAAGAATACAACAAGACTGTTTTAGATGAACAAGGGCTGAGAGAATATCTAAAATCTGCAGACATACCAGCAGACGTTTTATGGGGTTCGGTTTCGATAACGCAGACGCTCTTCAAGAAGTTGGGGCTTAAGATACCAGAAGAATACGTTACAAAAGAGGTAGCCTACAGGCTAGAGGTTGTTAATAAAGAAGCATAAAAACACAAGCGGGGGAACTATCCCCCCCCGCTTTTTTAAGTACTGCTTCCTCGTGTTCGAATGCCGCTTCGATTACTTCCTTGGATAAATTAGCAAAATCATCACTGGACCGTACTCGTCTTCTGCTATTTTTTTGTTTAATATCTAACATAGTATTTGCCGAGCACGTAATCAGCAACGACTTCTGCTATCTTTTCAAGTTCAACTTCCTCGGCTATTTCGTCAGCGAGTTCCTCTGCTATCTTTTCGAGTTCGTAATCATCGTAGTAGTCTTCAAAAAGTTCTTCAGCGAGTTTTTCCATCATGATTTCCCTCATGGTCATCGTGACCGACCTCCTTTTTAGTATTGCCGAACATTCTGGCTACTTTTTGTTTTATGTTTTTGTCCTTCTGTTCCTGCGCTTCTTTAACGAAATCTTCCTTGGTGATGCCGTATTTTTCAATCATGGCTTTCGCTCCTGCTTTCCTTACTTTTTGGCTGCAAAAACGAACTGATGAAGGCACCTACGAAGAAAATTATGAACATTACAACAAATGTAACTGCAAGTTCGTGTGCTACTTGAGCGTTGTTCAGCAGTGTTGCTATGAACGAGCCGAGAAACGTTAAAAGCATGATTAAGAAGTACACAAATGTGAAGAACCTCTTCAATTTGTCGCCAGGCGTCATATCCCCTAACCTCCCATCACGAACTTATAGATAAAAAATAGATTTGCAATCACGGATGCTATCAGGGTAACCTGCCATATTATAGCATTCCTTTTTGTCTCTCGTTGAAGTTCGTTATTAACTCGTAGCTGCTCTTCAAGTTGAGATTTCAGTTTCTGATTTTCGTCACTTAGTTGGCTTATTGTATTTTCTAAAGTTTGGATTTTATTTGCGATGGCAAGTAGTTGTTCGCCAGTTATCGTGTATACTGCATTAGGGGATAATTCCTCGACTTCTGAGAAACTTAGTAACGGTATTAGTGTTATCAAGATTGTCAACATCAGCATTCGTTTGACCACGGAACTCCACCTCCACAGTTAAAATTACTTGTTTGTGAAGAAATACTTTTTTTGAAAGAGGAGGTACGTTGTATTTACGTAGCACTTCATTGATTTTAGCAACTGCTTCCTGTACTTTAAAAATTGCTTCGTCTGGTACTTTGATTTGAAGTGGTTTTGGGGTTATGTTCTGAGTTTCTTGAGTTGGTCGCTTCATAATCAGGTAGATGATGAAAACAGTCTGAATAATCACAGCGCTTGCAAGAAGAATAATGCTAACTTCCATATGCCTCACTCACCTCCTTAAATAACGCGTTCTTGACCAAGAAATTCACAACATAGCTCGTCACAAGGCTTGCATCTATTATTTTCTCGGTGTGTATTATTTCTGAACCAGCCATTTTAATTTTCCTAGTTTCAGTATAGCATGTTGCAACCGGAATGTCGAAGCCGGTTGGTGGCAGGAGCTTTTGAAGTGCGTAGTCTTCGTCGTGTAGAAAACTTGAGACTGTAATGAGTTTTGTGGGTTTGAGAACGACATCTTTATCATACAATCTCTGCATATGGGAGGTGATGTTGGCAGTGTGGGTGTGACCTGTTACGTAGATGTCTACATTTTGAATAGCTGAGAGAAAGTATTCATTTTGGCGGACGCTTGCCGCTTTACTTCGTCCACCACTGACGCCGTGGTGGAGCGCAATGGAAATATCGAATCCATTGCATTCTAAAACTACAGTTAGGAGGGTAGGTGAGTATGGTATGTCGAGCTCTTTGGCAATGAACTTCAGGTAGTCAAAACCTGCTTCTTTCATCATTCTGAAGTCGTGATTGCCAGAAACCATCCCTATGATTCGGTCCTTGAATTTTTCGATAAGCTGTTTGACGATTTCTATCTGGTCCTCGGGTGGCATTTTTTGGAAGTAGAGGTTGCCGACGCTGTTTTTCGTTATCACATCTGCCATATCGCCGAGGAAGGCAATGTATACTTTGCGTCCAACCTTTTTGTCGATTTCGTCGAGTATTTGCTGGAAGTTGTAGAGTATGCTATCGAGTATTGTATCGAAATCCTGTCCTTGAGCTAAGAACATGCCATTTGCTCCGATATGCAGGTCTCCGAAGAAGGCAACCGAGACGATAGGTTCGTCAATCCGTTTGTTATATATAGGTATCAGAAGGCATCACCCCTTTCGGCTTTATTTTATCAGAGAGGGTGAAGAAACGTTGGCAGAATGCTGAAAACAAAAGGAAGGAGGATATTGTATGGCAGAGGCAGTAAGGATTTTTGCCGAAATTGTTGGCTTGCTTGTTGCTGTATTCAGGTTTATCAAGCATTTTGTTGAATTTGTTGAGATGATATGATTGAGCGAAAGGAGGGGCAAGTATGAACAAGCTGTTAATGATACTTGGATTTCTAGTTGTTGTGTTAGAATTCATCTACAGGCTTGTGGAAACGATAGCAAAGCAGCAAGAAGCGGAGGAGTGATGAAAGGACCTGCCCGTATTCATCCGGGCGGGTCTCTTGATTAGTGCTCGCTATCTGATTTCTTCTTTTTGAGTTTGTTGACTAGAGCAAGAGTACCGAGCAATCCAGCTACACCAAGTCCTGTATAAGCAAGACCTTTGCCGAGATGTTTCGGCTTAACCGTTTTTTGAACGGTAGTGCTTTGCTGTGGTTTGGTATTAACCAGTTCGCTGAGGAGCTTTTGGGCTGTCGGTTTTTCTTTTGACGCTGATGTTTGGTTTGGGTTCACAAAAGGAATAAATTATAGATATGTCCAAGTCATTCAGCGATTCGACGGATACACATATCGAAGGGAGGGAATGAACATTGCGTAAGGCGCAATTCCACCCCGTGCCTTAAGGCAGGGGCTTCCTTGCGCAAGTGTTCGTGAGTATGTTGGAGAAAATTATCGTCTGCGAGCAGCAGGTTATAACTCACGATATTACAACTATAGACAATTTCATGAACAAACGGTATCGTATTAAATTGTTCAGTCCAATTCTAAAACCAGGCTTAAAGTGGCACGCACTGAAAGTCAACGGTTCGACACTTGAGAGCGTCTATGCACCGCATTTTGTGGTGAACGATACCGAAGGCTTGACATATCATGAAACACCTGCAGGTGCATTTTATACAATGCCAGCAAAATATGTGCCTGAGGATGTCAAAGACGGGATAATGGAGTTTTTGGGTATCAAAAATGGAACAGCAAAGGAATTTGAAAAGTTGTTGAAGGAAAAGCAGATAGTGTTCAGGCCGGATGAAATGAAGTTCAAGCTCGGCAGAAAGACGATTGAGGATTATTTTATGGTGTTCTTTGGCTTTCCAACAGTTAGTGCAAGAACGATGTTTGTAGGCAATCCAGCCAGCCAGCTTGCACTTGACTTGGAAGGACCAGTAACACTAACAAAGATAGGAAATGAACGAGCAGTATTTAGTGAATTCAATATCATGGACAGCAAGGAAGGTTTGAGAGTTGCAAAAACAATTGACGTAATAAAACGGTTGAACGAGGTTTTGAATGTCAGTGAGGAAGTTACCATTAGCAATCCTGAAGACGGCGAAGTGCCAGTTACTGTTCGGTTTAGACTAGCAAAAGGGACATTCCTATTTTTCGTAGTGATAGATGAGATTCTTGTTCAGGACGTTTCGTTTACACATGTGAGGTATTATCAGGATGCAATAAGGAAATCTGATGGTGCGGTAGTCAAGGAAAGGGTTGACGTGAAGCTATCTGAACTCGGGTTCCTTGTGGTTGATGATTTGTATCAATATACAACCGAAAGGGATTTCGGTAAGAACTTTAAGACGGCGATTTCGAATTTGGTTAAGCGAATGATGGTACATCTCACGATGTCGGCCTTAAGCCACGGGGTGGAATTGCGCCTTACGCAACGTTCATTTTTTCAGCGTGATGGGATGTTAATAGGAGAATGTGGATTGACGGTGAGAGATTCAACAGAATATGCCGGAATGTTCAGGATTGACAACCTAAAGTTCTTCTTGTTTGAGCACTTATAAAAAACCCCGAGGCGAGCAACCTCGGGGCAGGTGTTGAAAAGCTCCTTACAAGAGCACGAGCGAAAAAGGAAATAACGTGGCCGTTCAGCAATACTATTATACCATAGCCAGTAGCAAGAGTCAATACATTTTTTAGAAAGGAGTGGCAGTATGAGAAAACGATTACGACGCAACAAGTCCAAAAAGCTTTGGTGGTTGCTTTTGTTGGCAGGGGTGTTGACAGGATTGTTGTTTGTGGTGTTATCAAACAAGTTAAAGCCTTTTGAAACATTACCGGTTGTTGAGGTAGAGGTAACTGAAAAGCAGCTAACTTGGTTCCCAACACGGAACTTTGCTGAGCAAGATAGAAGGATTATGGATTATGTCGTGAGTTCGGTTCTGCACTTCGAAGGTTCGGCGCACGACAAGTACGACCCAGGCGGGACTACGAAATACGGTATTTCTGAGAAAAACTATAGGATGCTGAGTATAAACAGTATTACATGGGAAAAGGCAAGAGAGATATACATTCAGAACTACTACCTTCCGATGCGACTTTATGAGTTCAATTCTGTTCAACTACAAAAATCGATTCTGCACATGGCGGTATTGTTTGGTAAAGGTACTGCTAAGCAGATTATAGCACAGCACTACGATTGGGAAGAGCTGAAGCGATTAAGCGATGCGGACCCAAAAATCCATGATGTGCTCGTGAAACTGCGCAAAACTTTTAAAAAGCATGCGAAATCTTTAAATAATCCAAGGTACATAAAAGGTTGGGTTAGTAGAATCAACTATGCGTTCTACAGTGCTGAATAAAGAAGGAGGTTGAAAGGTATGGTAGCGACGGTGAAGAAATTAACAGACAGGCAGTATTTAAGAATTGGGCAGAGCTTTTATGATGTCGGCAATTTGAAGCTTTTAGTTCTCGGCAGGGTTATGGTTGCAACGAAGTTGTTCATCGAGATTGGTTATTTGTTCGGACATGAATTTTATAAAGACTATGAGCTCACGAACTTTGCAATTAATCCGAAACCACTTCCTGAGTGGATGTTGGCTGACGTTAAGCTGGATTTCAGAGGTCGGGCAGAGGACAACAGGTTTGTGCTTAATCCAGAATTGCATGTAGAAGTTAATGGCTATTATGAGCTGGTAAAGACAAACGGAACAACGTTTTTGAAAGTGCGCAACGTATTGTTCGAAGCAGAGCAAATTGACATCGGTGTGTTTAAAATTAGCGCAGTTCATGTAATGTGCAATGTGCTTATGGCGAGTGAAGTTAGCGCTCTTTCAGGACTTATCAGCATTAAGCAGTACTCGAATATAGAAGCTTAAGAGGAAGGAGAGGGGAACATGGTGCCGTTGGTATTGAAAGGTGAATATGATGTATATACACAGAGGATAACTGGTTCGAAATTTTTGATGATAATGACAAAGCTTGGTGCCAAGTATGAACCTCTACGAAATGACAAGGTTGTACTAACGAAAGCGGTTGTTTCATATTATAAGGACGGTGGATTTGATATAGTTGAGGTAGGGGAGTTTTCGTACGATGAGTTCAAGCTAAATCCTACTCTCAAAATGGAATTTGTGAAGGCGCTGTTGGAGAAAGACAGTTCAGTCGAGGCTGAGTTTTTAGAACTTGTCAAAGCGAATTTGGAAGGACAGAACCAAAAGTTGTTTGGGAAGTTTTATGATAAGCTCACGAAGGAAGGCAGGCTGGTTGTATCGACAGGGCATGCGAAGGTTAAAGTAATGAAAGACATCACAGTGCGGGATGTTGCAAAGAAACTCGGCAGGTTTGGATTTATAACATCTGTGCCTATGGCTTTGGTGAGCTATGACCTAATTGAGAACTGGCGGATACACTTACTGAAGCATTATATAGGTACTGAGATGTGGAACTTATCGGCATTTGAAGAGTTTGAATGGGAGCCATATGAATTTAGTTTGCGTACGCATAGCGGACAGCCAATAAGATTGGTTGGTCGGACAAGCAAATTAATGGATGGGAAGTTGATAAACATTGAACAGGTCGAAATGCTGGACGTAGTTTTTGATGAAGTTAACATGGAGCCAATCCGAACGAACTATTGGTATTTCAAATCCGATAGCGAACTTGAAAATGCGTTGATGCTTATGTTGTTGTCTGGAATGCGTTCGAGTACAGAAAACGTAAGTGTACAGAGCACGGTTATAAGTTTGGACGAAAACGATTGGGATATAAACTTATTCGCATGAGGGAGGGGATTGGTATGGTACTAGTGCCTGAGCAGGTGGCAATGGTGCCAGTGTATTCTTACTGGACTTGGTTTCATAAGGGCAGGTTCTTTGTTGATAAGAGCGTACCTGTGAAAGCAAGAATTGAGTATTCCGATAATGAAGAAGTTGTTGAAGCGTGGATAACAGAGATAGTGGCGAACAAATATGAACGCTCTATAAGGTATGAAGTGCCTGTTGAGACGATGTATGAGCTATTGGTTAAAATTGGTATGCAGTCGGAGATTGTGTCTCGGATGTATTCGATGCCGTCAAAAAGTCCTGCGACAGCTATTAAAGAAGTTTTCAACAGCACTTACAGAGTGAAGAAGCTTCCGTTAACGGAAGTGCCTGTGCGCATACCTGAAATGGATGAAGTTAGATTTTTGGAATGGACAATTACTGACATATCTGGCAAATTTCCTATTTTACTTAGTGGCGATGAGGTTTTTGACCGAAGGGATATAAATAAGCCGTATTTCAATAGCTTTTACGAGGTACTTGACATTGTTCACAGTTTTGGAATAGTGATGAATAAAATAGACTGGCAGGAGTATTTTGCGGGGCTTGAGTGGGAGAAGAAGCATTATGTCCTTCCTGTTTGGAAGTTGCTTTTCGAGGCAGGATACTACTATCATACTGAGTGCCGAATTGAGTATGAACGAGCGCAGTTGGGCAAGCTGATATTTGCAAGGAACTTCAGGTGGATATGGCCGGTAGCTGAAATCGACATAACTGGCAATCAGATGCTGATGGGACTGGATGAAGGGAAGTTGGTGTATTATTTGTTCAGTATGGTGTTTGAGATGAGCAAGGAGAAATTAGGGGTATAGCCAAAATTTATTACGGAATTTTGTTATATATACAGTGGAAAGCAGAAAAATCATTTTGGGAAAAGGAGGTGAAAAAAATGAGTAGTGAAAAGCTTTCTTTTATTCTTGGGCATGCTCCTAAAGGCGGGTCTAAGAAAGGTGAGTCCAGGAAAGGGAACTGAAACTCTGCGTGGCTAAAGCCAGCAGGTTCTAACGTACTTTCCAACTTTAGTCTACCTTTATTACGTTGTTGAAGGCAAATGTTAGTCTGAAATCCGACTTATCTTAAGTGGTGATGTTAGAATAGAACCGAACTCTACACATAGGGGGCTGGCAACTATGAGCATTACTCCGTCTAAGGCAAGATACGAACTTGTGGAAATTGCAGAAGCTTCGGACGGCGCCAAGGCATATAGACACTATCAAGTCATCAGGAATTTTGTCATAATAGCGGACATCAGGGTAACATTCGAATTCGGTAAAGATGTTGAATACCACACCATCGACTGGGGCAAGTACAAGCTCATACCTGAGGTTGCCAATCTTCTTTCTGGATGAAGCCATTCGAAAGGCGGTGGAAGACTACAAAGGCAAACTCAAAAGGACCAAGTTGGTAACGGTTGAGGTGCTTGAAAATCACTACGACTGGAGGCAGATTTTAAAGCGTGGAGGTGTAGGGGCATGATAGCGACGCATGTAGTGACAGGTGCGTTTTTAAAGGAGATGGAAAAACATGCAGGTAGGTTGGAAAAGCTCCGCAGTATCATTAAAACAGACGAGCAGAAGCAAGAGCTACTGAAGAGATTTGAAAAATTCCTGGCAGAAAGCGACCTTCTGCCCAAGACGAAGGATTGGTATCGAAAAGATGCTGCGTTCATACTGGCAGGTCAGGATGAAGATGTAGTTCAGGCATGCAGTTATGTGCAGAATACACGAACAGTTTTGAAGCATCTTGTTAACCTTGCTCAGCGTATGGAACTGGAAGACAAGCAGGAAAAGAAAAAGAAGAGGAAGGCTAGCTGACGCAGGTGGGCGGGGGAGGAGAATATGTTCTTTGCCATAAAGTTTGGTAGAAAATGTTGTTATTGTGGTAAAGAAAACGTCCCAAAGGAGGGAAAGTGTATGGTGAGGGTTGAGAAAGTGATGATTGTGGATAAACCTGCTGAGTTCTTGCGTTCACTCTCAGTCGATGCCAAGACGTTTGATGAAATAGTGGATAGGGTACTTGTCTACATGGATGGGCATGGCTGTGGTGGATTGCTCGTGCTGACACCTGACAGCCCACCTGAGTATGCGGAACTTTCGGATGAGGTTGC
>Ga0209508_1001917_pt1 | contig 14867 bp, 6 predicted proteins | sample AD_UKC129_MetaG_FD_184427 | JGI IMG/M metagenome (GOLD analysis project Ga0209508, IMG submission 184427) | Active sludge microbial communities of municipal wastewater-treating anaerobic digesters from Canada - AD_UKC129_MetaG (SPAdes) (version 2) | ecosystem: Engineered > Bioreactor > Anaerobic... | reverse complement strand
ATAAACGGTTGTGGATGCTGCAATTCATATATTATGAAACCATAGCCAAATAAAAAGCTAATAGCTAAAGCTATTAATGAGTTCCAATTCAACCATTCTAATGCTAATACTATACCAATAACTACTAACACAAATAAACTATAACCATAAAAATCAAAATTAATTTTTTCTTCATTTTTCCATTCACTTTTTACACCAAAGGTTATAATAACTAATGCTAATATTGTAAAAAAGAAATTAAATAAAAATAAGCTCTTCCATCCAAAATATTGAGTTAGAATGCCACCTAATAAAGGGGCTAATAATAAACCAACATAGGTAAATGTAGTTTGTATGCCTAAAACAAAACCTCGTTTATTAGTGTCAAAAGCTGATGCGATGAGTGCTGGTGCCGATGCCATAATCATCGAACTTCCCAATCCCTGAAAAAATCTAAATATTACCAGTAAATAAAAATTTTTTAAAAAAATTATTAGTAATGATATTACTCCAAATACTATATTGCCAATTAAAAAAATTTTTCGTCTGCCAAAATTATCAGCTAACCAGCCTGATAATAATAAACCAATAGCAGATGCCAAAAGGAATGATTTTGTTATCCATGCTACTTTATCCACTCCTATACCGTATTCTATGTCTATCTCTGGCATAGCGATATTTAGTGATGAAGACATAAAACTATTAAAAAATGAACCAATTACTATCGATATTAGCAACCATCTATTTTCTTTAAGCTTCATTGGTCTAATGTTTTTGTAGCATTAAATTACGATCGCAAAATTATTCAAAAAAATTATATGTGATTTTCTTGTGATAAATAATTATTTGAAATATTTATTATAAAAATCAAAAAAAACTATTTCCAAGTAAAGGGAATTGATCAATGTGTCAATATCAATTTTTAAAAAATCTATGATTGGTTTTAGAGAATCATTACAGAGAGAATATTATTAAAATAAAGAGCTAACGTAAATAATGTTTAGAAGAATCTGTAATAAAAAAGAAGCATTTTCACTACCTTGAATATCATAAAATATGCCATAAACTTTATGCTCTGGCACGCTAATCTCTATCTTCTAAATATTTGAACCACATTAAACTACTGTAACTATATTATTGATAATAGTACCATCCCTCATTGAATACAAAATTTTTTGAAACACCTTATTTCCTAAAATGACTATTTTAATAAAATTATTATATATTTGCATAAAACAAAAAATTATGAAAAAGTATATAATTTTATCAATTATGTTTTCAATATTTCTAAGCACAGTCAGTTGCACTAAGAAGCAAAGCAAATATCCATATTTAAGTGTTACAGACGTTGCCAACACGATAGATACCTTAATAAAAAAATATGGAGCTACTGATAGTACTAGAATAAGAAAAGGTGTAGAACAAGTCGCCATGCTATGGTATAGTGATGATGGTACAAAAGATGATTTCAAAGAATTTTGTAAATATTCATTTATTCCTAGTGGAGAAGAATTAGACCAAGCTTTTGAGAAATTAAATTTCTATTTTGAATCTTTATACGGTAATAGCCTACAGCTTTTATTAGATTTAAGGAAAAACATTGATGAGGATACAGGGCCATTGCACTTTTTAGATGAAATGTTCGGTAGCTATGACCCAATGGCACATATAACTGATGATTTTTTCAAAAACAAAATTGCATTTGTCATCAGACTCAATTTTCCCTATTATACATTAGCAGAGAAAAATAAAGAAGGTATGAATTGGACAGCCCACCAGTGGGGTTATGCTAGATTAGGAGATATGTTTACTTCGCGTGTACCTGCAGATAAAAAACAGAATCTCACTCAGACTTTAGCAAAAGCTGAAACATATATAGCTACTTACAATATTTATATGGGCAATATAATAGACGAGAATGGCAATAAGATGTTTGATACATCAGATGTGCTCATAACACACTGGGGACTACGCGACAAATTAAAAACATATTATGCTAATAAAGATGGATTGAAATATCAAAAAACCATCTATGAAATAATGAAACATATCATAGATCAAACTATTCCAAAAGAAGTGATAAATAGTGACGTTTACCAATGGGACCCACAAAATAATGTTTTATATAGTGATGGGAAAAAAATAAATGCTACAGCTGAAAACAACCAGAGATATCAAGTGTGGTTAAATAATTTTCATGCTATCCAAGACATAGATCCTTACTACCCAGAATACAAAAACTACATAGAATTATCATTTGATGGAGTTATGGAGCTATCATTTGATGAAGTAGAGAAACTATTTATTACATTTCTGTCCTCGCCACTTTTAAAAGATATTGGCAAAGTGATAGAGAATAGACTAGGACGACCATTAGAAGCTTTTGATATTTGGTATGATGGATTTAAACCTCGTGCGTCAATGGATGAAGCTAAGCTAAATGCAATTACTAAAGAGAGATTTAAATCATCAGAAGATTTCGAAAAACAAATGGCCAGTATGCTAATATCTCTTGGTTTTCCAAAAGATACTGCTGAATATATAGCTAATTACATAGAAGTAGATCCAGCTAGAGGCTCTGGACATGCATGGGGCGCAGAGTCTAGAAATATGAAAAGTCATTTAAGAACTAGAATAGCAAAAGATGGGATGAATTACTTGGGATTTAATATTGCCTCACATGAATTTGGACATAATGTAGAACAAACTATTTCTTTACATTTTGTAGATAATTATTTCATCCGTGGAGTTCCTAACACTGCATTTACTGAAGCATGTGCTTTTCTATTTCAAACAAGAGACCTAGATTTATTGGGCATTAAAAATAAAGATTCTCTGCAATATTACCTTAATACATTAGATGAAGCATGGTCACTATATGAAATCATAGGAGTAGCATTAGTAGATATGTACACCTGGCAATGGTTATATGAACATCCACAAGCTACTGCAGAGCAACTAAAAGAAACTGTAATAACTAATGCTAAAAATATCTGGAATAAATATTATGCGCCAGTTTTTGGTAAAAAAGATGAAACTATTTTAGCCATTTATAGTCATATGATCAATGATCCATTATATCTACCTAATTATCCAATTGGACACATAATATCATTTCAATTAGAAGAATATCTAAAAGATAAATCTTTTGGTAAAGAAATTATTAGAATGTATAGCTTAGGGAAATTGACACCTCAAATATGGATGCAAAAAGCAATCGGAGAAAATATATCTATAGATCCATTAATAAATGCAACTAAAGTAAGTTTAAATAAGATAAAATAACTCAACTCAAACTAGTAAAAAAAGGGCACATCAATGCCCTTTTTTGTTTTTTAAAGAAAATACTTGTTTTATAACGATTATTGAGGGTAAATTATTTAGATTAATTATTTTGCCACAAAAAGCACTATAATATTATACCAAGTTCGTAAACTGACATATATAACCCTTTTTATCAAAAATTTTAAAATTAATCACAATGCTCACAAAGAAAAGAATTTTCAGCATATTTTGTAAAATTTTATATATTAAAATTTTAGCATTAATTTTGCAATAAAATTATTAATTATGTATAAAAAAGTTTCGATCTTATTTTTTGTACTTACTTTATTATCATGTCATATTTATTCACAAGCTACAATAGCTCAAGGTAAAACTTATCCTTTATCAAATGATCTAAACCTAATATTTTTTCAAAGTTTATCTGATAATAATTCTATACTATTTTCTAAAACTTCAGATACTTATAAACTCGAGCTGATAGATACTAAAAAATCATCAATAGCTAAATCGCTCATTTTGCCTACTAAAATAAAAGCTGGTAGCTATTCATATCAGGTTAATTATGCTAATTCTTTTATCATAAATGATAGTTTATATGTTTTTTATAAATTATTTGATAGAGGCAAAAAAGGTAATGCATTATGGTATAATGTTTATGATTGCAAAACTTTAACTATGGTGCAGGATTATAATGAGGTGGCTTTTTATGAATTTGATCCTAGACAAAAAATGCTAGCTGGTGAATTCGAAGTTTATATTAATCCAGAAAAGTCATACTTTTTAGTATCTCAACCTATACCTCGTTATCCTTATGAAAGAGAAAAATTTAAATATTTTGCTCTAGATAAAAATTTTAATAAAATCTGGGAAAAAGAAATTGATTTTAAATTTATTGATAAAGATTATTCTATTAAACAAATAACTATTGATAATAGAGCTAATGCTTTTATACTCCTTTTTAATAATACAGATAAATCATATTTGCTATTTGCTATCACTAATAATGGGAAAAATTTAAAAAATATTAATATATCTTCTATTATTGACCCTAATTGTTTAGCACCTAAATTGTATAGTGTAGCCCAAAATACTTTTTTGATTAGCTTTGTAGGTAATATTGAAAATGAAAATATTGATAATTTATCATTTTATATATTTGATAATCAATTAGATACTTTTAAAAAATTTACTCATATTCCACTGACTAAAGATTTTTTGAATGTCGAAATTGACAAAAATAAGAAAGAATCTCTTAATGAGAGGACAAAATCTATAGATGAATTGGCTTTTAATATAGATACTATTATATTACTAAATAATAATTATTGGATTATTGGCGAGAAACGTTTTATATATCAAGAAGGATTTACCTTAAATGATCCTCAAACTGGCACTCAGAGAACTAATGTCGTAGACAATTATAATGCGCATAGCATCTATATTATTCAATTAGATGATAATGGACAGATGATATGGAGTAAAAAAATTCATAAAAACCAATATACTAATAATAAAAACTTAGCTTTGTTGTTAGGTTATTCTTTTAATATTATAGATAACGAACTACATTTTATTTTTAATGATAATATTTCAAATAATAATGAGAGTGATATTACATTACCAGCGACTTTTGCTGGTGATCAAGCATGTATATCTTTAGCTATTGTAGATAAAATTGGTAATATCAATCGCACTTCCATACTTACATACAAAGATCTGAATGGTGCTATTATGCCTCATCTCTCATTAATACAATCTAATGATAATTTGTTTTTAGCAGTAGCTCCCTTACGTAAATCTGTCAATCAGTTTACTAATATTAAAGAATTTTATTTTGCTAATTATAAAATACAATAAAAATTTTTAAAAAATTTTTGCAATTCAAAAAAATTAATTAATTTTGCCAAACAAAAAATTCCCTAGTAGCTCAGTTGGTTAGAGCATCTGACTGTTAATCAGAGGGTCGTAGGTTCAAGTCCTACCTGGGGAGCTCCTTTATTCTATTCCTATATAAAATTTATCTTCTTATTGTTTATTATGAGTATTTTTTTAAAAAAAATTTTTATTTTTAAAAAAATTTTTTAAAAAATTTTATTTATTTAAAATTTTATTTTTAATTTCGTAGCCAAATATTAAAAATGAATTTATCATTATTATTTTTCATCATTTTCTGTGGAATATTTGTATTTATACTCTTATTAAATAAGAAAATAAAACAAATAACCAGCTCTAATGCTAAAAAAGAAGAAAAACTCCAAAATCAAACTTTAATCAAAGAAGATAAAGATATTACAAATAATAATTTAATTAAAAATATTAATTATTCGCTATCAGAGAATATACAAAATGATCAAGAAACAAAAGATGAAAAAATAGACGAAGAGCCTATTAATGAAGTTTTTCAAAATGGATTTAATGCTAGAGATGGTATTTTATATACCGAAATATTAAATAAAAAATATTTTTAAGTAAAAATTAATGAATATGATTAAAAATATTTTTTTTAATTTAGCCAACAAAATTAAAAGTTATATAAAAAAATAAATAATATGCGAGGAAGATTATTATCTTTAGTATCATTAATGCTAATAAGTTATTTAGCATTTGCTCAATCTTCAGGTACTGTAATGGGTACTATAACTGAAGAAGGCACTAACAATCCAATCCCATTTGTTAATGTTGCTGTAATGAGTGGTGAAAGAATAGTTACAGGAGGAGTTACTGATTTTAATGGTAGATACAAAATAGCACCTGTACCCCCAGGTACTTATGACATTGAAATTAGATGTGTTAATTATGATACTAAAATACTCCAAAATGTAATTATTTCTCCTGACAAAATTACTTATGTAGATGAGAAATTATCTATTAAAACAGAAATTATTGAAACTGTCGTTGTAATTGAATTTAAAGACAAACCTATAGACAAAGGTAATGTATCTAGCTCTACTACTATGACTAGAGATCAGATTGATAAATTGCCAACTCGTGATGCTATAGGTGTAGCTCAAACTGCAGCTGGCGTTTATAAAAAAGATGATGGTAGTACAGACGTTAATATTAGAGGTCAGAGAGGGGATGCTACAGTTATTTATATAGATGGTGTTAGAACTATAGGCTCTACAAATTTACCCAAATCTGCTCTAGACCAAGTTACTGTCGTTACTGGTGGTACTCCAGCTGAATACGGCGAAGCAGTTGGTGGTGTAATTAATATCACAACAAGATCTGGTGGCACCGAGATAAGTGGCGGTTTAGAACTTGTAACTAGCCAATTTTTAGACCCTTATGGTCGTAATTTATTAGGATTTAGTATTCAGGGACCTCTCTTTAGAAGCAAAAAAGATCCTAATAGATCTATCTTTAACTTTTTCTTAGCAGGTGAATTAGCTTATGAAAAAGATCCTAGACCTTTTGCTAAGGGTTTATACAAAGTAAAAGATGACGTTTTGGCTAATTTAGAAAAAAATCCTCTCAGATTATATGGTGAGTCTGGTGCTCAACCAAATGCTGCTTGGGTTACAATGAATGATCTAGAACATATTAAAGCTAAATTAAATTCAGAATCACGCCAAGTTAATTTATCTGCTAAAATAACTGTTAATACTGGTCCTAGTGTGCAATTAACCTTTGGTGGCTCTTTCAGATATATAAATGAAATGGGCTATGTACACAGTTTCAGCCTTTTTAATTGGGAAAATAATCCTCAAATTATTGCTTATGAGGGTAGAGGATATGTGCGTTTCAGCCAAGATTTTAATCGTAGAGTTTCTAAAGATACCATAAAAGATACTACTAAAAAATTAATTAATAATGTATATTATAGTTTGCAAGCCGACTATAGTAAGGTTAATCAAATCATTCAAGATCCAGAATTCAAAGATCAACTATTTAGATATGGTTATGTAGGCAAATTTACAACTACTAAAGAAAGGTCATATGCTTATATGAACTATTATCCATATCTAAATTTATCAAATGTATGGGTGCAAAATAATTTTTATGATACTCATGTTGATTTTGTTCCTGGTACAGATAATCCTATTTTGGCTGCTTATACGTCTAGATATTATGATTTATATCCAGATCCAGCGTATCAAATAAATTTAACACAAATACAAAGTGGAAATGCTCTACTGAATGGACAACCTCCAGAGAGTGTTTATGGCCTGTGGTCTGCTCCAGGTACGAGATATAACAGCTATAGTAAATTTGATGCAAATCAATATGGTGCAAGTGGTAAATTAAATTTAGATTTAGGTAATCACTCTATTCAATTAGGGTTCCAATATGAACAAAGAGAAAATTATTATATAGAATATTCTCCCGTAGGTTTGTGGACCTTAGCTAGACAAATTTCTAATAAACATATTGACCAGTTAGATACCACTAATCCTATATTAAGATATGATGCTAATGGTAATTTCTTAGATACTATTGATTTTGATAGATTATATGATCCTAATAATCAAGCTTATTTCGATTATAATGTTCGCCAAGAGTTAGGATTACCAGTAGATGGTACAGATTGGTTAGATATAGATTCATATGATCCAGCTATGTTTCAAATTGATTGGTTTAGTGCTGATGAATTATTAAATAACGGTAATAGCTATGTTGCTTATTATGGTTATGATTACACTGGTAAAAAACAAACAACGCGAGCTAGCTTTGATGATTTCTTTACTAAAAAAGATGATTATGGCAACTATACCAGACCGATACCTTCTTTCCAACCTATATATATGGCAGGTTATATACAAGATAAATTTGCTGCTTTCGAAGATTTGATTTTTAATATTGGTATACGTGTAGATAGATTTGATGCTAATCAAAAGGTATTAAAAGACCCATATTTGTTTTATGAAGCTCATAGTTTGAGAGAAGTGAAAGAATTACAACCTGAATGGGAGCATCCATCTAATATGGGTGATAACTATGTTGTTTATGTGGATGATATTAATAATCCTACAAAACCTATAGGTTATAGAAGTGGTGATACATGGTACAATGCTCAAGGTATTGAAATTACTGACCCTACCTTATTAAGAACTGCTAGTGGTATAGCACCTTATTTAGTAGATCCTAGTTTGACACATCCTACTAGTGCTGCTTTTAAAGATTATGATCCGCAAATTACTGTAATGCCTCGTATCGCTTTTTCATTCCCTATTTCTGAGCAAGCTTTATTTTTAGCTCACTATGATATTATTACTAAAAGACCTACCTCGGGATTACGTTTAGACCCTACTAATTATTATTTCGCTCAAACTCGTGGTGGTACTATTTTTAGCAATCCAGCATTGAAACCAGAAAAAACAATAGATTATGAAGTTGGCTTCCAACAAATGGTTGGTCAATTTGCTGCTATTAAACTTAGTACTTATTATAAAGAAGTTAGAGATTTAGTACAAGTTTATCAATTTTTTGGTGCTTATCCAATAGATTATATGTCATATAATAATATAGATTTTGGTACAGTAAAAGGTTTTACTGTTACTTTTGATCAGAGACGTTCTAACAATATTTGGTTTAAAGCTTCTTATACATTGCAATTTGCTGAAGGTACTGGATCATCTGCTACCTCAGGTTACAATTTGTTAGCAACTGGACAACCAAATTTACGTACCATTTATCCTTTAGATTATGATCAAAGACATGCTTTTTCTTTAGTATTTGATTTCAGATATGGTAGTGGAAAAAATTATAATGGACCAAAAATCACTAGAAAAGTTGTGGAAAATGGTGAAACTAAAGTAAAAGAAACTAGAATTTTAGAAAATTTTGGTATAAATGTCCAATTATTAGGTGGCAGTGGTACTCCATATAGTAGATCTAGTAATGTGGTTTCTGCTTTATTAGGTGGTGGGAATTATATATTATTAGGATCTATTAATGGTTCTAGAATGCCTTGGAATTTTAATGTAAATATAAGAATAGATAAAGAATTTTACATAAAAATGAGTAAAAAGCCAGAAAATTCTAATAAAAAGATGTATTTAGATGTATATTTGGAGATTCTAAATCTTCTAAATACTAAGAATGTTATTGCTGTTTATCGTGCTACAGGTAACCCTGATGATGATGGTTATTTATCTGCTCCAGAATATCAGAGTGGTATACAAGCTCAGCTAGATGAGCAAGCATTTAGAGATTTATATAGAATAGCTGTAGATAGTCCTTATAATTACAGTTTACCTAGACGAATTCATTTAGGTGTTCAAATAGGATTTTAATTTTAAAAAATGAATAATATGATAAAAAAAGTATTTGTGACAATCATCCTAGCACTTTTGGTAGGGCTTATTATGGCTGAAAATGTTCCTACTGCTGGGAAAAATAAAAGTACTCTTAGTACAAGTGAATTAAAAGAGGCAGCTGCTGGATGTTTAGCAGGATCTTTTTATACTGAGCTAAATATAAATAACGTTAGAGCGCGTATTAATAGTGGTGGTGATATGTGGTGGGATCTGAATACTAGCGCTGGACGCGGTACTGCTCAGTATGAAATTCCTAAAGGTTCTAAAAAAACTTCTATGTTTGCTGGTGCTCTATGGATCGGTGGTATAGATGTCAATGGTCAATTAAAATTGGCTGCTCAAAGATATAGACAAGTAGGCGTAGATTTTTTCCCTGGTCCTTTATCTATCGATGGTAATGCTTATATATCATCAGATGAATGTACTAGATGGGATAAAATCTGGACAATCTATAGAAATGATGTCGATAATTTTCTACTCTGGTGGGCAGAAGATTCTAGTAATATTTTATCTTATGATATACCTCAATATTTCTTTGATTATCCTGCTCATGGTGATCCTACTCAAGGACAATCATTTTATATAGCTCCTTTCTTTGATAAAAATGGAGATGGTGTTTATAATCCTGGTGACGGAGATTATCCTTATTATGACATAGATAATAGTTTGTGTAAACAAAATCTGCCAACTCTAGAAACTGAAGAAGGTTATGTTTTTGGTGGTATAATGGCCGATCAGGTACTCAAAGGTGATCAAACTCTATTTTGGGTATTCAATGATAGAGGTAATATACATACTGAAACTCAAGGTCAGCAGATTGGATTAGAGATACGTGCTCAAGCTTTTTCTTTCACTACTAATGATGAAATCAATAATATGACATTTTATAGTTTTGAAATTATTAATAGATCTACTTATACTCTTTATGAAACTTACATGTCTTTATGGACAGATCCAGATCTAGGCTATGCATGGGATGATTATTTAGGTTGCGATGTAGAAAGGGGCCTAGGATATTGCTATAATGGCTTCGCTGTGGATGGACAAGGTCAGATAGAAGCTTATGGTGATCAACCTCCTGCTATAGGAATTGACTTTTTTCAAGGTCCATATATGGATCCTGATGGGTTAGATAATCCTAAATATAATACTTACATAGATGAATATGGTAATGTGATTCAAGAACAAATATGTGATGAAAGTATTAATGGAGTTAATTTTGGTGATGGGATTGTAGATAATGAACGTTTCGGTATGAGGCGTTTTGTTTACCATAATAATACTAGTAATGTACCTGACTATATGACTGACCCTGATATAGCTATAGAATATTATAATTTCTTAAAAGGTATTTGGAAAGATAATACTAAAATGCTATATGGTGGTAATGCTCATACTTCTTCTGGTGCTTATGGTCCTGAATGTGATTTTATGTTCCCTGGTGATACTGATCCTTGTGATTGGGGAACTGGTGGGGTACCGCCTAATGGTCCCAGGTATTGGACTGAGCAAACAGCAGGCAATCTGCCAAATGATCGTCGTTTTATGCAGTCTGCAGGTCCTTTCACATTACGTCCTGGTGCATTAAATTATGTAACCGTAGGTATTCCTTGGGCTAGAGCTACTAGTGGTGGTCCTTTTGCTTCTGTAGAATTATTAAGAAAAACTGATGATAAATGCCAACGTTTATTTGAGAATTGTTTTAAAGTGCTAGATGGTCCTGATGCTCCAGATTTAGTTATACAAGAATTAAATAGAGAATTAATACTTTTTATTACTAATAAACCAACTTCTAATAATGCTAATGAAGATTATGCTGAAGTAGATCCATCTATCGTTTCTCCTATAGGCACTCCTCCAGATCAAAAATATGATTCAGTATATAGATTTCAAGGGTATCAAATTTTTCAGTTAAAAGATGCTACTGTAACAGCTAATGATTTACATGATGCTACTAAAGCTAGACTTGTTGCTCAATGTGATATTAAAGATTCTGTCTCTAGATTAATTAATTTTTATTATAATGAAGATCTAGATGCTATGATGCCAGTAGAAGAAGTAAATGGCGCTAATGAAGGTTTAAAACACTCATTTAGAATATTAGAAGATCAATTTGCTAGTGGTGATAAACGATTAGTAAATAATAAGAAATATTATTTTATGGCAGTTGCGTATGCTTATAATGAGTTTAAAAAATATTCTCATATACCAGGTGCTTTAGGATCTATTGATGGTCAACCTTTACCATATTTAATGGGACGTAAAAATATCCAAGTTTATACTGCTATACCTCATATAGTAGAACCTGAAAATGACGGTACTATCATTAATGCCAATTATGGGGATGGTGTAGAAATTACTAGAGTAGAAGGTCAAGGTAATGGTGCTAATATTTTGGATATTACTTCTGAAAGCGAAAATAAAATTCTCGCTAATAATTTCGTTACTGAATTAAAGTATAAAGCTGGACGTGGTCCTATAAATGTAAACATTGTTGATCCTTTAAATGTCGTTGATGCTAGATATACATTAAAATTTGATAATTCTGTTACCCAAACTGAGCTTAAAAATGGTAATGCTGGTTGGACAGTAGAAGTATATAATCCTGATGGTTCTTTAATGGGTACTTATAATTCACAAAAAACTATTGCTATTAATAACGAACAATTATTTTTAGATTTAGGTATCTCCATAACTATAGAACAATGCTTGTATCCTGGTAATACAGATGATGCTACTAATGGATTTTTAGAAGCAACGATGACATATAAAGATAGTACTCATAGATGGTTAAGTGGTGTGCCTGATGAGGAAGGTACTAGTCCATTAAATTGGATACGTTCTGGTACCTTAGATAATGTAGATAATCCAGATGCAAGTGATTATTATGACCCTGGTAAAATTTGGTTGGATCCACAGCAATATTATGAGAAAATTCTAGGTGGTACATGGGCACCATACAGATTAGTTTCTAAATCTGCAGATCACCCTATTGGCGGTGGTATGCAGCAATTTATTTCTTTTAATAAATTATCTAATCTTGCAAGTGTAGATTTAGTAATCACTCCAGATAAAGATAAATGGACGCGATGCGTTGTTATAGAAACATGTGATGAGCCTACTCGAGCACAAGGTGGTGCTTCTAAAATGACTCCTAGAAAAGCTACATCTGTTGATAAAAATGGAAATCCTGATCCCACATATGATTTTCCAACAGGTATGGGCTGGTTCCCAGGTTACGCCATTAATGTTGAAACTGGTGAAAGATTGAATATCATTTTCGGTGAAGATTCCTGGTTGGCAGGTGATAATGGTAATGATATGATTTTTAATCCTACAAGTAGAATTATGACAAATCTAGGCCAATTAATATTAGGTGGAAAACATTTCGTATATATAGTAGGTCATAACGGTGATAATAGCCCAACTCTTGATAACTATCCACCTGCTTATGATGAAGGTAAATGGATTTATGCAAAATTAAATGATAATAACCCAGTAAGGAGAAATAGAGTATGGGAAAATGTTATGTGGGTAGGCATACCTCTTTCTGTAGAAAATGAACCCTGGTTAGATAATGAAGTTAGGCTTAGATTTAGAGTTAAACGTCCTTATGATAAATTTTACTCTACACCTGCTTCTGCAAATTATAATCCAAATCCTCAAAATGGGAATTATCCGATGTATTCTTTTAGCACTGCTAATTTTGTAACAGTTAAAGGTGATTTACAAACTGCTAAAGATGCTTTAGATCTAATTAATGTAGTTCCTAATCCCTACTATGCATGGAACTCTTACGAAACAAACCAAGTTGATAATAGAATACGTATTACTAATTTACCTACTAAATGTACTGTTAGCATTTATTCTACTAATGGTCAATTAATAAAAAAATATACTAAAGATGATCCAGAGATTACTTTCCTAGATTGGGATTTAAAAAATCATGCTGGAATACCTATTTCTGGTGGTTTATATCTTATTCATGTTAAAGCTCCAGGTGTTGGCGAAAAAGTTATAAAATGGTTCGGAGCTCTCAGACCTATTGACTTAAATGTATTTTAATGTTTAAAATAATTAATTATGAAGAAAAATAAATTAAGTTTTGTAATAAGTATCCTAATGATACTTCCAGTGATTATGTTTGCTGGAAACGAAGATAGAGTCGGTGAAGCTGGAGCTTATGAATTATTAATAAATCCTTTTCCTAGAAGTGCGGGTTGGGGATTAGCTAATATGAGCCAAGTAAGTGGCTTCGAAGCTATATTTTTAAATCCTGCAGGTGCAGCTTTTACAAATAAAATTGATGTTGGTTTTGCTAACACACAATGGCTTAAAGGCTCTGGTGTAACTATCAATTCTTTTGGATTAAGTACTAAAATAGGTAAACAACAAAACAGTGTACTAGCTCTTGGATTAATGACTATGAGCTTTGGAGACATTATGATAACTACTCCTGATAAACCAGAAGGTGGTATAGGTTATTATACTCCTAGCTTTTTGAATATTACTGCTAGTTTTGCCCATTCTTTTTCTAGCTCAATTCATGTGGGTGCTAGCGTTAAAATTATTAGCGAATCTATTGCTGATATGGGTGCTACTGGTATAGCTATAGATGCTGGTATTCAATATATACCTTCCTCAAATGAAAATATAAGACTTGGTATAGCTCTTAGAAATATAGGTCCTGCTCTGCGTTTTTCTGGTGACGGCTTATCTTTTAGAGGTAATGTTTTTGGTAATGACGTTACTATGACTGTAGAACATAGATCAGAAAATTTTGAATTACCTACTCAGCTTTTAATTAGTGCAGGTTATATTTTCCATCTACAAGAAAATGTAGAAAATCATTTGCTATCTGTAGGTGGTTCTTTCATATCTAATGCTTTCTCACGTGATCAATTCTCTTTAGGATTAGAATATAATTATAAAGATATTTTTATGGTGAGAAGTTCATATTGCTACGAAAAAGGTATAACAACTACTGATGATAGAGCAACTGCTTATACTGGACCAGCTTTTGGTGCTACTATACAAGCTCCTTTAAATAAGGATAAATCTTCCTTTTTAGCATTTGAATATGCTTATAGATTATCTGATCCTTTCTCTGGTACTCATCAATTTGGTGTTAAGGTATTATTTTAATCATTCTAATTTTTTTAAATTATAGGGGGTTAAATATTATTTAACCCCTTTTTTTATCTAAATTCCTTTTTATTAAGTCTACATATTGAATTTTTTTATTTGTTTTTTTTATCAATTAGTATACTATGGAAACTTTTTTTAATAAAAAAGTTTTTTATGTGTAATTGTTTTTATAATTTTGCAAAAATTTTTTAAATG
>Ga0209508_1001916_pt1 | contig 14872 bp, 9 predicted proteins | sample AD_UKC129_MetaG_FD_184427 | JGI IMG/M metagenome (GOLD analysis project Ga0209508, IMG submission 184427) | Active sludge microbial communities of municipal wastewater-treating anaerobic digesters from Canada - AD_UKC129_MetaG (SPAdes) (version 2) | ecosystem: Engineered > Bioreactor > Anaerobic... | reverse complement strand
AGGTCGGGCACCAATCGGCAGCGTTACGCGAAAACGGTCGAACGGTATTCCATAACTCCGCACGTTGAGGCGTGCATCGAAATCCACCATGCGCTCCGTCACTCGCACAGAAATAGCCCCGTTGCTTTCTAAGACCGTAGCGGTATCCCACTCGGCGCTAGGGGGAGTCATCCAGGTTAGGACAAAACCCGGCCCAAGTCCTGTCACTTTTAGGCGGCGACCACCTTCCACCGGATCGATGCCCAAGATCATCGCCCCCGGGGTAACGCTGGGTTCAATGTCACCCAGCGGAACATCGAGTTCCAAATCGGAGATCGGTGCCTCGGGCACACTGAGGACGAGTCGTGCCTCGCTCCCTACATGAGAGATGGGTGCCCATCCCTGGAATATGATTTCTTCCACCGAATCTGCCGTCCCTTGAACATATAAGGTGTAACCTCCGTCCTGACGGCTGTAGGAAAACAACAAGGGCTGGCCATTGACCCGCCGAGGAAGCTCGCGAGGGATGAGTTGCTCCAGTCTGAGGGGGATTTTGTACGGCTGATCCCCGCGCAGGCGAACCCGCACTCGAACCGATAACTCGGCATAATTTTCAAAGCACTTCCCTTGAACGTGAATCTCTTCGATAACGTAAGGGGGCGCCTGATTCCGCTGCTCTAGTCCATCCCGCAAACGCACCAATTCCTCAAATTGGGCCATGGTCCACCCAAGCATGAGTTTCAGACTACCGTCAACGTCGCGGATGTAGATTTGCTCGGGCTTGACCTCTTGAATGGCAGCGGGCTGGGATGTTCCAGGGGTCACTCCTCCCGGTGAACTTGGTGCCGGAGGCTTGGGGGGCGTCGTATTCTCTCCCGAGATTGTTCCCTGGCTACCAGTGGATGTCCCGGCCGGGCCAATAGGCGAAAGATCCATCGGAGACTCTAGAAGGTAGCTTCCCCCCACCGCAGCCGGAGCCGGCTCCAGCGCCCAAAGCGTCGTGGATGTCACCACAAAGGCAAAAACTAGGGCGGCCCCTGCAAGCCATGCAAGCCATCCATAGCCCCGGCAAAAAGACGTGGCAGCCTTTGCAGGGTTAACAACCAGGCTGAGTCGCTGACTGCGTTGCCTCGGCACCACCAAGTCGTGAAGTCCTTCCTCGGTTCCCAGCTAAAATGACAATGTCAATGACAAGCCCAAAATTTCACCTTATCAGAAGAGGCGGGACCTTCCATTTAGTTTACCTAATCCAAAGACTTTCCGCAAAGGAAGTCTTTTGACGGAATGTGTCGTCATTGTGGCAGCACGCAATCGCTCTAGAATAGGTGCTCCGTTACCTATTCGTGATCGAACAATGATACGTGGCGTCGAAAATCTCAAGAGAAGATGGATCGTGCCTTGCCAACGGTTTACTCTTCCAGATAAAACTCCAGATCGCGGTAAGTGTCCACATCCGGGTAGCCATTCGTGCCGGGTTGTAACAAGTAACGCGATAATCCCGGTGGAAAAGAGGACTGCTCAAGCAGGGTTTGCACGAGCTGTGGATCGGAAGGTGGTCTATCGCTGGGAACGATTGTTGGGGGGAACAGCCCATTTCCTTCTCGCCGAATCGCCCAGCCCAGCGGATAAGCGTCGTGCCGATCTCCTAAGGCCGGCGGATCGGGGATGTGCGCAGCGTTGTGATTGGCCAGCGTAAAGCCACGCTCCGGCGCCGGTTCAACAAAGCCCACCATAAACGCGTACTTTTTCTTGGCTTGAAATGAGGGACGAATTCCCTCGGGAATGGTCCAGCGAAGATAAACCAGGTTGCCTGCCCGTCGGCCCGTGGGCTGCCCGTTTTCGTCCCGCGTAGGCGGTAGATCGGGAAATGGTCCCCCTTTGATTACCATCAAGGGTTTGTATGAGACACCGACAAGATGATCATCACAACGATGGTTCTTAGAAAAACCATGCGTGGCCGCCGTTCCCGGACCTGTCCCGTTGTTATCGATCTGCGGCGTACCGGTGACTTCAAAGAATTCGACAAAGACCACCGCACCAGGCGCATTGTGAAGTACCGCTCCGTCGGCCGGGCCAGTTCTTAGCACGATCGCCGAGAGGACGAAATCCCGCGGTGCCGTGAAGACCTGCCCAAGGTCACGATTCCGCTGAAAATAGCCATCGTCTTTCCACACGAGGTGTTCGGTGGCCGTATATCGCACGCTGGTATTTCCACCCCGATCCCATAGCGGTTGTGCAAGGATAGTTCGGGGACCTGGCGTGAAAGTCGAACCAATCGCGATCACCTTAAGACCTTCATAGACAGCCACCGTGTCTTCTGCTTGAGCACAACGTTCATGGTGCCTCCAGGTTGGCCCAAGGAAGTACATTGTGGCCAAGAACGTGAACAGCAATCCGCGACCGTCGAATGCCATATTGGTCCTCCTGTTGTATTTTCCGCTTTTTCTTTTGAAGCACGTCCCACAATCTCCCCTCTCCTATTCGGCGGGAGAGGGGCCGGGGGTGTGGGTGGCTCGAATCGCTGCCGGTTTTCTCGATCGACTCCGACGATCGCTTGCCCTCACCCCAGCCCTCTCCCGGAGGGAGAGGGGACTTTTTGGGATCGACTCTTAGTTAGCCCGAAGACAGGCCATTGTATCTATAGGATAAACGGACGGCGAGAAGATTTCGATCTTCTCCAGATCGAAACCCAAAAGAGCGAAAGCCACCGAGGAGGCATCGGTGGCCTTCGCGCCTTGCTCTGTGAGCAGGACTTCGTCGCCAGTCAACCCGGTCAGATCGAACACTTCGGGCGTGAAGTGTTTTCAGGAAATCGACATATCGGCGTATCTTGGGTGCACGTCTCAGAAGCCGAAGTCCTCAGGCAGCGGGACGCCTTCAGCACAACTCACCAGCAGCCGCATTACCTGGGGCTTGATCTGCTCCGAGAGGAACCGCACACTTCCGTCCGAGAACAAGGCGTGGCAACCGCCCGGATGGAACGAGAACGGCTCATCGTTCAGACCGATGTTGTTCTTGTCCCAGGTGCAATTGGGGGCCTTGCCGCCGTAGGGTGACTTGTTGTTATTGATGACGCGACCATCCCAACAGGCATCAGAAGGTCCGGAGACACCGCTGCCAGCGGCATCTTGATCGGCCCATCGCCACACGGCACGGTAGGGTGGCCTTCCCGAATGAGGGTTACCATTGTCTGTCACTGCTTGGTCATCCGCCGCAAGCTGGCCCTGTAGATCCAGTGTTGGATCATGATATTTGGAGTAGGAGGCGAATTGGACGCCGGAGCCCGGAGCACAGCGGCCAACGTCTTCGATGATCATGATCGTGTTGGAAGTGCCGTCCGCGATTGCGGCCACTGAAGTTGCCGGGACCGCCAGTGCACCGTTAACCCGAGTGGCCAAGTTTCGGTGACCTGTTGAAGGGTCAATGTCGGTGTAAACCGTCGCATAGTAGTCCAACCGACCATAACCGGCAGGGTCCTTGTACTCCAAAAACGGATTTGATGGGCAGGTGTACACCGCAAGCTCCCGGCGAAAGGCACTCGCATGTTCGATGCCAGCAGTTGTGTCGCGGTAGGTCTTGCCGAGGTTGATCTGATCGTAGATGTCTTTCTGTTCGACGAACGGCAAAATGTACGTGAACACGGAGTGGAGATCCTTCATATCGAAGGTCGTCTCCGGCGGCGATGCTTTGAAGTTCGTCCCCTCGCCACCGGTAGGAAATTTCTTGTAGGCATCGTGAAAGTTGTGGAGAGCGATGCCGATTTGCTTGAGGTTGTTCGAGCACTGACTGCGACGCGCAGCCTCGCGGGCCGATTGAATTGCCGGGAGGAGCAACGCGATCAGGATTCCGATGATCGCGATGACCACCAATAGCTCGATGAGAGTGAACCCGAAGCGGCTCCTCATGTTCGGAGTGTGTTTTCGGACCTTCATTGTGTGTTCTCCTTTCGTGAAAGCTACCAAACTCACCAAAGACCGTTCCCAATACTTTCTGCACCTCTTGCTTTTTGTTGCGAGCGTCATTTGCGAGTTTGCTCCAACGCATCCGGCGTTGGCCCTCGATAGTTCCGCTCGCATGGTCCCTGGAAGAGCTCTTCCACATTTGAACCACACTTGAAGATACGAATGCTGCGTTAAGATCAAGTTAGGAAACGGTTAAGAAATGGTTAAAAATGCGAGCATTAATTGAGACTCAATATCATGACACCCCGCTCACGAACCCGGCGACTCAACCACCTAGGTCGCGAGACTTTCTCTGTGCTGTGCGAAGGTCCTTGACAAAAACCGGTCTTTTCGCTGACAACACTCCGCCCTCATCGCTTCGCTCAGTCTGCCTAGCGCGCGGGCGAGGGCTGTGATGACGAGGACGCGGCGTAAGTTCCAGATGAGTGGCAGTGGCACTCTGCAAAGAAAGCACCGCAATAGCAGCGTGGCAGCCCTCGGCGACCGCTTTGACCGGTCGCGGGCGGTGATATTGGGCAGCTCGGTTGCCTGGCTTGTAAGGCGATCCCCTGATCTCAAGGCGTCATACGACGCGGCGCGGAGCGCGGCTCACTCCCGCTTTATGATTCGCAACTGCGATTCGGGCCAGCCTAAGCGCTGGGCAGCCTCCAGTGCAGGTTGCCAGGCTTCAGGTCGGTCGGTTGTCAGGCGGGCAGGATTGGTCTGCGCCGCCAAAAATACGGCCTGCGGCACCTCCAACACTTTTGAAATGTTGAGGATATAGGGGCCATCACGGTGTGTGAGAGGGATTTGATCTAGTTCCAAGGCGAGCTCTGTTTCAAACATCGCGGCATAGCAGGCAAGAACCCCCATCTTGCCCTTGGCGCGAACCCTCATGGACTTTTCTGGCAGATTGCCCGAGGAGCGAATGGCCTGCAATCCGCGAAGGATATCCAGTACCCGCATCCCATCGCTGGTCTGGCCAATGAGCATGAACCGGCGTTCGATCTGTGTCTGTTTTTTAGCTTCGGCGTTCCATCGAGTGGGGCCCACGCCGCGTGGCATCAGCAGGACGAGGGCGGTTCCCCGTTCTGCCTCAAGCCTTGCCTTGATCTCTTTCCATGCGCTTTCGTCACCGGCAAGGGCCTTATCCTCATCCGTGACGAGGTCGTCGGTCAGATCATCGGCAAAGACCGCCTTGAGGCCCTTGAGCCACTCCTGCCAATCTGTCTGATCAAGGACCTCCACAATTGCACGGCGTACGGAGCCGGCCGCCAGTTCCAAGCGATAGACGGGCAGGGTGATCTTGTCCTGGACATCGAGTTTTGCTCGCGTTAACCGAACACCATCCCGGACCACACTCACGGCATCACGCAACGTGGCGGGAGGAAGATCGCCGGGCCAGCCCCGGAAGCACTTTTCGCGAATTCCCTTCAGCCATTCCGTTTGCATGCGCTTCCATTCATCCTGGTTTTGCGGGAAGACGACCGGGGCCGCTGGAACGAAATGTTCGTGGATCGTTGTGTTGAGCTGATCTCCCGGCAATGTCTCAAAAACTTTCAGTTCCTGAGGCGTGAGGACCTTCTCCACCGGGTCGTACGTATCGCGTTCCTTGCCCATCAAATGGCGATCCAACCAGCGAAAGGCAGCCTCCTGGATAGTCGGGATGTCATCGTGGCCGGCAGTGGTGATGAAGATGGCGATCTTATCTTCAGCGCCATAAAGCTGGTAAATCTTTCGCGCCTGTTCATAAACCCGTCGCACACCGTCTTCGGGAAAAATGGGATCATGGTCCCCGTTGTCGATCAGCAGCGGTCGGGGAGCGACCAAGGCCGCCACCATTGGGTAGTCCCATCGGTAGGTGTTGACGATGTACATGCAGTCGCAATGTCCCTCCACACACCCGTCGATAACGTGATTTTGAAGGTCTGTAATGCCCGCCACGGGGACGGCCGCCTTAATGCGGGGATCGATCGCCGCGATCCACCAACTGTAGGCACCACCACCGCTGCGGCCCGTGACACCGATCCGTTCCCCGTCAATTTCTGGGCGGGATTGCAGGTAATCCAATGCCCGGACACAGTTCCACGCTTCCACCCCGGCCGGTGTGTACCCGCGATTATTCCACCACCACATCCCGTAACGATAGGTTCCGTGATGAATTCCCTCGATTTCGCCCAATTGCAGGCTATCTAGCACCAGACAAGCGTATCCGTGACGGGCAAACCACACGGCGTGGAAGTGATAATGGGCCTTATTACCGTAACTGACGTTGTCAATCTTGACTTGGGCATGACCACACAGATAAAGGACAGCCGGTACGGGCTTGGTGATATTCTTGGGCAAATAGAGATTGGCCGTGACATAAAGCCCGGGCATGGATTGAAAATGCAACTTCTCCACGCGGAAATCATCTCGCTCCAACATGCCGGTGATCGTGGCTTTCAAATCTGTCTTTTTCGGCCAGGGATCAAGGCCAAGCATTTCCCGCAACTGGCGTCGATACTCCTCGCAGCGGGCTTGCCAGTCTTCGAGGGTCTTGATGTCGGCCAGACAAGCTGACTGCAGTTTTCCCACCTCCACCTGGAAGTAATCGGCTAGCATCGCATCGCCGGGCAAGGGACCAAGGGGTTTCCATTCCGGGCGCGGCTGAGCAAAGATCAATCCTGTCGTGGCTACGCCGCCCAAAAAGAGGATGCTTACATACAGGAGCGCCTTGGAATGAAGATGACACCGAAACATGATTTCGACCTCCCGCTGACCTACCAGTTAACCTGTCGCCGATCACAAAACCACAGATATTGAAACAGGTTCACAGGGCCGAAGCAAGTCGGTTGCGTTGAATAGTTGACTAAAGCAATCAAGCCAATCATCTTAATGCTTGAGTTTACCGGCAGGATGGGATACCGTGATGATGTGTTTACGGTAGAGCTTCCGTTTGGGTTCCCGTTGGTCAAGTTCCAAGTATCGAGGGTGGTAAGATGAAGATGCTGAATCTTCGAGAATCAGTTTCGGGTTGCGGGTGCTGCCTTTCACGGCGTCGTTTCTTGGCGAGCTGCGCTGCCTGTGCGGCCGGGGCGGCGATATCTCAACCGATGGGGCGAAAGATTCTGGCCAGTGAGGCCAAGCCGATGCGAATTCGCATCCTTTATGCCCTTCACGGTCCGGTCCAGGAGGTGCCTGACTGGCCGAACATTGGCTTCGACTTCCGCCCGGTGATGGAACGGATCGAAAAGACACTTAAGGGTGCCTGCCCGAATATGGAATTTGTCTCCGCGATGGCCAATGGGCCCGAAGCGGCAGCTAAGATCGTGGAGGAAGATAAGGCTAATCCGCCGGACGGCTACATTGTCTATCAAATGAATTGCTGGAACCGTGTTGTGCAAACTGTGGCCGACACGGGCAAACCCGTCCTTTACCTCGACTTCCAATTTGCAGGCAGCGGCGGATTCCTGGTCTATACGGCGGCCTTCCTGCGGCAAAATAGGCCAAATGTGGCTTTTGTCGGCTCATCCAACATGGAAGATCACGTAGCGGCCGTCAAGTGTTTTGAGATCATCAAATCGGGCGGGTCAGTCGCCGACTTTGTGGCGGCCGTGAGCAAGACGCGTAAAGACAGAACACCTGCTCCCGGCGACATGACCTGCAAGCCGGATGAACTGAAGTGTCTCTCGGTCGAGGAAACCCTCCGGCAACTTCGGGAGAAGAAGATTCTAGCCGTCGGCGGTGGATGGGGAGGCCCTCGCTTCTTTGAAGCCATCCAAAAAGAATTGGGAGTTCCCGTAATCAGCATTGGGTTTGAAGAACTTAACGAGGCGTGGAAGCAGGCTGACAAAGATCAGGCCAAGGAAATCGCACAAGGTTGGAAAAAATCCGCCGCGGCCGTGATGGATGTTTCGGATGAGACATTGGAACAATCGGCCGCTATGTATCTGGCGGAAAAGGCCCTACTGCAACGTCACGGCGCTAATGCCATTACGATCAACTGCTTGGGTGGTTTTTACGGCGGTCACATCCATGCCTATCCCTGCATGGGATTCCACGAACTGAATAACCAGGGACTCATCGGGGCCTGCGAATGCGATGTTCGCTCGACCATCACCATGGAACTTATCACCACCATGACCCAGGGACGGCCCGGCTTCATCTCGGACCCGGTTCTCGACACGGCCAAGCGACAGATCATTTATGCCCACTGTGTGGCGTCCAATAGGGTGTTTGGTCCGAACGGGCCGACAAATCCCTTCCAAATCCTCACCCACTCGGAGGATCGGCAGGGGGCCGCTGTCCGCTCTCTCATGCCCGAGGGTTACATGACGACGACAATCGAACTGGCGCCGGACCGCAAGCAAATTCTCTTCCATCAGGCCAAAAGTGTGGGCAACTCCCTGGAAGATCGGGCTTGCCGGACCAAGCTGTGTGGCGAACCAGTGGGTGACATCGAAAAGCTGTTTACCCAGTGGGACGCTTGGGGCTGGCACCGTGTGACGTGCTATGGGGACCTCAAAGAGCCGATCTTCGCCCTGGCCGACAAACTAGGCTGGACCGTCATCGAAGAGGCATAACCGACGCCTGAGGGATAAGCGCGAAAGCATCGCCCGGCAGCGGAGGGGCGTTACCAAAGACGCAGCCCTCCGCGTTTGGTTTTTGTGAAAGAAAACGCCCTTTTCCAAATATTCAGGTCGCCGTACATTGGGAGTATGACGGCGTGAGGGCCACGCCGCGATGGCGGTATGATTCAGTGATTACCCGCGGTACAGGGCCAAGGGCTCGCTGTCCTTCCGGTAACCTCAACCAAGGCGATTAGTCATCACGGAAAGAGTATGGCAAAGCGCAAAAAGGCCGAATTGTCAGAAAGTTCTGCTCCCCCTGTCGTCCTTGACGAACGAGATCAGCGGACGTTGGAACGCATCCAGGCTTTGGCGGACCACGTGATCGAGGCTGCCCGGGCCCGCAAGGATCCCTACCTAGACATCCCCGCCCGGACCCTTTCTAACGTCTATTTCAACAAGAAAAAACGTTTTATCGAGATGGGTAAAGCCAAGAACCGGCGCCATCTTTTCAACCTCGCTCAGGCCAAAAGCTATATGCAGACCATGCTGGTGGCCAGCGGTTGCAAACGGCTCATCGAGCAGGGAAAAACGACCAGCATCCGTGGGTTGTTCTATCTGCTCAAGCACACCATCGAGGGTACGCGGGAGGAGACGTTCGCCGACCAGGACGAGTGCGATCCCATCATCGAAGATATTGAAGTGACGCTAAACGCTCTTCGGGAAGAATTGCACGTCTATGCCACCAACCGCGGGGCTATGGTCGGGGAAATCACCATTCGTGACAGCGGAGACGAAATCGACTGCACGCGGATGGGCTCGGGTGGCTACGCCATTCCATCGATTGTGGAACCGAATGTGATCCAGTTTGTTCGATGCGATGCGAAGTTCGTTCTCCACGTCGAAAAGGACACAGTTTGGCGTCGCTTCAATGAAGATAAGTTCTGGAAAAAGCACAAGTGTATCCTGACCCACGGGATGGGTCAGCCCCCGCGAGGTGTGCGGCGGCTGTTACACCGCCTTCATTATGAATTGGGATTACCTATCTATTGCCTCCTCGATAATGACCCCTGGGGGTACTACATCTACAGCGTTATCAAACAGGGGTCGATCAATCTGGCGTATGAGTCGCAGCGGATGGCCATCCCGGATGCCCGCTTTCTGGGCCTACGTTCCACGGATTTCGAACGCTGCGGCCTTTCGGATAGCGTCACAATTGCCCTGACGGACGCAGACCGCAAACGGGCAAAGCAGATCATGGAATATCCCTGGTTTAAACAGAAAAAGGCTTGGCAGGCGGAAATCCAAAAACTTCTCGACAACGGCTTCAAATTGGAGGTTGAGGCACTCATCTCCAAAGATATTAGCTACGTCACCGAGGTTTATACCCCTCAGCGACTCCGCGACGGGGATTGGCTCGATTGAAAAGATCTCCCGCACGGCTCCTTTTGGCCAAGAGTTGCCGGAGCAGAGGCTACGTGCGCCCGGCGCGGCATCAGAGGAAGACGAACTTCGGTCATGAGCCACCCCTGCGCTGGTTCTCCATGGTTCGGTTGTGACCGGGCGCGGTCCAGGGCACCCACACGGTTCCGGTAGGCAAGGCAAGCCAGGCAGTTTTTCTTGGCGGTGGCTGTCAGTGTGGCAGTCCGTTTTTGTGCGTAGAGAACGCTCCTAATCACCGATCGGCCAGTACGCTGGAGGGATCAGGCAGGGATTCTACGGTTTTGGAAGGCGTTAAGCGCGACATACCCACCATTTGGGGATACTTCTCGCCTTGGCACAGGAGTTGCTTCAAGCTATGATTGGATGTCGCGTGGAGGCAAAAGCATGCAGGTGTTTCAGCCCTGGCTCCTGATTGCCGATGATGATCAACGGTTCCGGGAGACGATCCAGAACCTCCTGGAGGAGGAGGGGTACCGCACAGTGACCGCCGCCGACGGGGAGGAAGCCGTTCGGATCGTCGCGACCCGGGAGGTGCATATTGTCCTGCTCGATTTCCACATGCCCAAGCTGACGGGGCTGGATGCCCTCAAGTTGGTTAGGCAAGTCCGGGGACTGTTACCCTGCATTCTCATGTCGGCGGCCCTTGATGCGAATTTGATCGAACAGGCCCGTCAGCAGGCGGTGTTCGAGATTCTCCGCAAACCATTCTCCGCTCGGCAACTTTCCTCGGTGGTCCGAAGCGCTCTAGAACAATCTTATCGTTTTCTTCCCGAGAGGATTTGACGGCCACCCTCTTCCCAACGCCGGATAGCGGCAGCACCACCGCGGCTGGCACCAAAACCTAGATCATAGGCCATCACCCTGCAATAACGGACGAGCGATGGGGGATTCGACTGGTGTGACGTAAATTATTATCAAAAACAACTTGTGTCAATTCGACCCATCCAATTGGCACAAAATCCGGAACACTTGATGATAACTCGCCGATGAGCGATGGACGTGACGACCGTGGGATATTCACCATTGACAACCCCGGCGGATGGGACCATGAAGCCGCACTTGCGACATAGGCGCGGTTACCAGAATTGTGGCCACGGTTACCTATAGAGGTTCACCGCTAGATTGTGGCCATCGCAGAGGGATCTGCTGCCACCGAGACAGGAATGCGTGAAGCAAGACACCTCACCGCAACCGTTGTTGCCTCATCAAACACGCGCCGCCTTGGGCACCGTTTTGGCGAAGCGGCATCCGGTTGTTTCTTGTTGCGCATTCTAGGATGGTAGGGCCTGTACCGCCGTGGGCGCCAGTCGTGTTTGCCCATGGGAATCACGTTGAACAGGACCGCCCCGAGGATTGTTCCAATCCGGGCAACCACAGGGGGTTGCCCGTACACACCCCATCAAAACAGTAGGGGCAGGCCCCCGTGCCTGCCCGGACCCCGTACGTACTCGACGCCCCCGTGCCTGCCGGAGACCGCGGACGTCCCGAATTGCACGTAGGACGCGGGGGACCGCGTCCCTCCCATTCCCATCGGCGGACACGAAGTTAGATTCAGATTGTCACTTCTGTAACCCAAATCGGGCAGTGGCCTCTTTTGCGGCCGTGATAGTAAAACATCAGCCATCGGCCGTTTTCTAGCGGAACGAGCCAAGGATACCCGAAATCGGTGTGGGGGTCGCCGGGGATGCGCGGAAATTCGAGCAAGACGCGATCGCGTCGCCAGTCAAGGTGTTGAGCGTCGCCTCGCCATAGCCAGATGCGTCCCGGCGTGCTGCCGGCCAGCGCCCGCTCAGTCGTCAGCACCAGAATTTCCCCAGGCCGGCCGGGATTTTCCACAGCAAAGGGGGCGGCCAGTCCAGACGTGTTGGGGTCCTCGGGCCCCAGGACCGACAGTTCGGTTTTCCAAGTGTCGCCCAAATCATCGGAGATCGCCACAAACTGCCGGCCACGAAGCGCATCGGCTCCGCGAAAAAACCCAATCAATCGTGAACCAACTTGAAGCACCAGCGGCTCAACTGCTGGGACCTCGCTGATCCGACGGGGCAGGCCCCACGTCCGGCCACCGTCTGTCGATCCTGCCATCCAGATACCGCTGGTATAAGGTTGGGCACCGGGGCGATAATGTCCGAACACCAAGAGGCCTCGTCCGGGAACCGCGAGAATGTTGCCGAACACGGAACCTGTCTTGTTGGGACCGAGAGTCCCCGTGTCCACGGGCGTCCAACTTACCCCCTGGTCTTCGCTTCGCCAGCCAAAAATGTGGCTGGTTTCGTTACCGGTGTAAGCCATGGCCAACAACACCACCGCGCCGTCCGAAGCGACACCCAAAGCCAAGTTACCGCTGCACGAGTAATCTCGGCCAGGACCGAACTGGCGCAACACGTTGGGCGGTGAAAAGGTTTGCCCGCCATCGGTCGAGTACGACACAGCCGGACAGCCACCCCCGTGAGCGCCGTGAAATGCGCCGGCGATGTAGGCCAGCACTATAGTTCCGTTGACTGTGCGCAGCGCTTTGTTCCACGAAAGGTGGGCGAATTGCGGATCCTTTGGTGGTGCGACTGCGATGCGAACAGGAAGCCCTGCCGTATTCCGCGCCGCCGCCGGATGATCCGGCAAGAAATCCTCTGATGCGGGTGCGTCGCCTAGGGACAGGCCCGCCCCCAAGGTCGAGAAAACGGTTAATCCCATGACAAACGCGAAAATGGACCGTATGATCCAAGAACTTGGCATCGCAGTCTCCTTCTCTTGTCGTCGGGGTCCATGTTCCCTCTTCCCCGGAATGCGGTCACCGCCCTTCTCGTCCCTGCGGGGTCCCCCGCTCCGCGAGACGCGCCGCTGGCCAAGGTTTCGATCGATTTGCTTTGTAATTGTTCCTTTGCCGCGACAACTATCCGATGAGCGGGGCCTAGAACGGGGTCGGGGGTGAGGGTGGCTCGAATCGCTGCTGGTTTTTTCGATCGAGTCCGGCGGTGGCTTGCCCTCACCCCAACCTCTCCCAGAGGAATAGGGAATTCCCGGATTGGCTCTTCGTCGGGCATCTGTCCTTTAATGGTCATCTTTGGAGACGTTGTCGCTGCCGCCGGTCACAGGCGACGGAAGTAGATGTCCTTAAATTGAACCGTCATTGGAGGTCCTACGTGGACTTGAAGCGCCAGCCAGCCATGGACCGGCCGATTCGGATCACGATCCTCCACTTCGCACATAGTGACGCCATTGATTTTCAGGACGATGTGTCCCTTGTCGGCAATGAGGATGTACTCGTTCCAGTCCTCCGGTTTAACCATGTCGAGTAACTCCTTAGGATCTCCTAAAGTTCCCACGACCTGCCGCTTTCCACTTTCGTCGATAACAACCTTCTCGCCTCTTTCCGCTATCACGCCACGCCCCAGGTATTCCATCAAGACACCTGTCCAACGCCCGGAGGCGTCGAAATCCGCTTGCGGACCAATCAGGGGGTCGCCTTCCGTTTGGCGAGGCGGACGCTTTTGGGCGCGGAAATAGATACCTGAGTTGCCACCCTTGATTCGGAATTTCAACCGTAATTCGAAATTTTCTACCTGGTCTTTCCAGATTAGAAAATTGTTCTCTTTTAGCTTGGTCTCCGCAGTGGTCCGTCCCGTGATGGCCCCATCTTCCACGGTCCAGATCGATGGGTCACCCTGCCAACCGGCCAAAGTTTGGCCGTCGAACAGGGAAACAAACCCCGGTAGTCCGGGCACCGGTTCCGTACCTGGGACGGGTTTGCGCGCGGGCATGGAGTCCCGTGGTGCCGTCGGGGCATCCAGGTCGCCTGTGGCAAATTGAATGGCATCCAGATAAAACTGAAGCATCCGCGGGTCGGAATAGAGCTGTGACATGTGGCCGAAGGACGTGTTAAAAACCCGGCCTTTCCCATAACTCTTAACCCACGTCAAAGCAAAATCCGTTTGCTGGCGATTGATCCATCGCACGCCCATGTTAGTTGTGGCGGGATCAATGGACATCAGCACCCGAAGTTTTGAGCGATCGTAAGGTGGACCGTACTGATAAATCTCATCAAAGATACGAAAATCCTTCCCCTCAAAGGCTGCTACTAGAGGATGATCCGGTTCCTCTACGCAAACGCCAACTTCCTCCGTCCAGGGGTGGCCCGTGAAGGTGGCCCCCAGTAGTTCTGTAAATTCGGGCCAATGCCGGTTGGCAGCGATGGCATAATGGATGCATACGATGCCGCCACCGTTCGCCACAAAGTCGAGAAAGCTCCTTCGCAGCACGGCCTCAATCTCCTGGGCATTGGAGCCGTGTTGGGCCAACGCAGGCTTCTTGACGTCCTCGTCAGTGGGAGTGATCCACGGCCCCGAAGCATTGTTCAACACAATGGCATCAAATTGTTTGATGTTCTCCGGGGCGAACACGGCCAAGTCATCACTGACGACCGGCGTAAATGCCTTTGTTTCTTCGCCGACGGCCCGAAATGCCTCCTCGCCATACGGAATGCAATATCCCTTATGGGGATCCTTTTCCATCAGATGGGGTGGCGTGTTCCAAATAAGCACTGTCCGCGGCTTTTGCGGTGTGGCGCGGACCTTAATCTGGCGGGCCGCTTCGCGGATCTTGGCGGCCTGGTGCGGAGGCACTTGGGAATAGACGCCCAACAGTCCCCATGTGTTTGCCGCCAAAAACATCCCGGCAGCGATCGTTAGTAGCGCAAATCTTCTTATGGTTGCTTGCATGGTTGGTATCCTCTTTATCTTGCCGAAAACAACACGGATAACACCCAACAGATCACAAGGTCCATCCCGGCCGATATTCGCAAGAGAGAAGCTCGTTGGCTTTTTCACTATTAACCACTTTCATCTCAACGGGGTCATATACGAGATCATCTTCTACTTGCGTGGCAACATTTCCCAACATAAGGAACTCGTTTAAGGCTGAGGCGTAGTCGAAATTGGCCCAAGCTGGTTTTCCACCTCGGCACGC
>Ga0209508_1001913_pt1 | contig 14901 bp, 13 predicted proteins | sample AD_UKC129_MetaG_FD_184427 | JGI IMG/M metagenome (GOLD analysis project Ga0209508, IMG submission 184427) | Active sludge microbial communities of municipal wastewater-treating anaerobic digesters from Canada - AD_UKC129_MetaG (SPAdes) (version 2) | ecosystem: Engineered > Bioreactor > Anaerobic... | reverse complement strand
TCATATTTGTGCAGGTTTATGCTAATTGTTCAAGCATTTTGCATATCTTATGAAAAATATTAATTATTTCATAATAAACTCGAGTAAAATATTTATTTTAAGAAATTTTCCACAGCATCTTGCAAGTTTTAAAAATTGTGCTATGGTGAATGCAGAAAAAGTGTAAGGAGGTATGTATAGTGGTGAAAATTTTTTGGTATGTTTTTTTAAGTATGATTGCCATCTTGTTTTTTCCAACCGCAGCGATGGCTATAGACACTCAGGATGATTGGAACATGGCCAGCCAGATTATTCAATCTGTACAGAGGCCAATTATTCCAGAAAAAGACTATGCAATCACTGACTTTGGCGCAATTGGTGATGGTGTAACTGATGTCCGTCCTGCTATTATAAAAGCCATTGATGCTGCAAGTAATGATGGAGGAGGGCGAGTTGTTATACCTGCCGGGGAGTGGTACTGTAAAGGTCCAATCCATTTGAAAAGCAATATTAATTTGCACGTATCCGAAGGTGCGCATCTTTTATTTAGCCCCGATGCCAAAGATTATTTACCCGTAGTTCTTACCAAATATGAGGGGACTAGAGTCTATAATTATTCGCCATTGATTTATGCATATGATGTTCATGATGTAGCGATTACAGGTAAAGGGATAATCGATGGAAATAAAGACAGTGAATTTTTAACATTTACTTCTAAATGTAGTGAGGATGTAAACTTACTACGTCGAATGGGTGCTGAAGGTGTACCCGTTGAGGAACGTATGTTTGGTGAAGGCCATTTTTTAAGAACGTGTATGATTGAGTTTTACGATGCTGAACGTGTTTTGCTAAAAGATTATACGGTGACGAATTCTCCGTTCTGGGTTAATCATCTGAATTATACCAACCATGCTATTGTAAGCGGGATTAGCATAGATAGCCACAATGCCAATAACGACGGAGTTAATATTGAATCTAGTTCTTACGTGATAGTAGAGAGGTCAAAGTTCCGAACAGGGGATGATTCAGTTGTTATTAAATCAGGACGTGACTACGACGGTCGTTTAGTAGGAATACCCAGTGAAAATATTGTTGTGTATCAGAATGACATGGGTGGAGAAGATGGAGTTGCGCTCGGTAGTGAAATGTCGGGAGGCATTCGCAATGTTTTCTTTACTGATAATGTTCTGAGAAATGGTAGTTCTGCTTTTCGATTCAAGTCGAATCTCGACCGTGGAGGTATGGTCGAAAATATTCGGATTCGCAACATGGATATTGATACCTTTGAACGCCTTTTCTGGTTTCAATTGAATTATCCTGGTGAACTAGGCGGATATTATCCAAGCGTTTATAAAAACATTGTATTCGAGAATATTACTGTTAAAAATGTGCAGACTATATTTGAAGCACATGCCCCTGAAGGATTTCCTCTTCAGGATGTAACTATGAAGAACATAATAATTGAAAATGTAGAAGGCGATATACCCTTTATTATGGAAAATGTTAAGAATTTGCATTTTGAGAATGTGAAGATTGGCAATCAATATCTTGATGCTACTATTGATTGGTATTAGGTTGTTTTCTGCTTAAAAAGAGTGCTGGAGATGCCTGTTTCTTCTCCAGCACTCTTTGATCTTAGTGGATTAAAGGTGTCCAAATGTTGTCAAATATTAAAATAGTATACCTGCTACCATTTAAATAACTTGTGCAGTTTATGAAAAATATGTAATAATAAACTTGTATAAAAATATTTTTAAGAAATTTTTCATAATATCTTGCAAATTTTAAAAATTGTGCTATGGTAAGCGTAGAAAATGGAGGCAAAATGGTGAAAGTAACTATAAAAGAATTAGCCCGGATAAGTGGTGTTTCTCCTTCTACCGTTTCCAGAGCACTTAATGATGATCCCGCGATAAGTGAGGAAACAAAGAGAAAAGTTATGCAGGTAGCAAGAGAACTTAATTATACTCCGGTAAGAAGCAGAAAAAAGTCTTCTACCAGGAAGAGGAGCAGAATTATAGCTCTTATGGTCACCGATATATCCAATCCCTTTTTTCCGGAGATTGTCCATGGAGTGGAAGATTTAGCTTTTGATTTTGGCTACAGCGTGAGTTTGTGGAATACCAGAGAAGACATAGAACGGGAAAAGCAGTATGTTGAGACTCTAAAGGTAAGCGAGGTAGATGGTATTATCTTAGGGTCCTCCCGGATTAAGGAAGAGCAGATTAGAGAAATAGCAGAAGGCGATATTCCCTGTGTAATTATAAATAGGATAATTGAGAATGTTCCCAGTATTTTTGCTGACTACGAAAATGGTGCTTATCAAGCAACAAAATATCTTGTGAATTTGGGACATGAAAGAATTGCTCTAATCAATGGTCCAAATAGTGCTCAACCCAGTTTGTGGCGAGAAAAGGGATTCCTGAGAGCTTTAAAAGAATCAGGAATAGAAGTTGATGAGAGCCTTTTGAGCTTTAATTCTCCTGTTGTAGAAGGAGGATACGTAGCCACTCTTAAATTATTAAGTATTGATAACCCTCCTACTGCTATTTTTGCTTATAACGATCTTGTAGCTCTGGGAGCTATGAAGGCAATAAGGGAGAAAAATTTGTTGGTTTCTAAGGACATTTCCGTGGTTGGTTATGATGACATTTTCCTTTCCGCATACCTCGATCCGCCGCTAACTACTGTCAGCCAGCCCAAATATATGATGGGTAAATTAGCTGCCGATTTACTTTTCCGATTAATAAATGGAGAAAAAGTCAAAAATAGTCAGATAAGTTTGAAACCAGAATTGATAATCAGGTCTTCTTGTGGAGTAAGAGTTTAGGAGAATACTAAAATGACTTCCGAGGAGAGGATTTTAAAAACTTTATCTCACCAAGAACCAGACCACGTTCCTTTTGATCTGGGAGGGACTATAGTAACTGGAATTACGAAAGGTATTTATTCCAGACTGCTGGAGTATCGAGGTTTGACCCGGGAGGTTCGAGTTCTTGACTATGTCCAGCAATTAGCTCAGATAGATGAAGATGTGGCTCGCTGGTTGGAAATAGATACAAAGTGTGGTTTCCCTGGTATATCTCGCAAAAATCCTTTGATTAAAGAAGAAGGGAATTATTTTTATTTTGAAGATGAATGGGGCATTCGATGGGGCATGCCAAAAAGTGGAGGTTTATATTTCGATGTAATTTCTAATCCACTTGCAAAGGCAGAAAATATTGACGATGTTGAGAAATATCCCTGGCCTGATCCAGGAGCCGAAATTTTAAAGGACCTGGAAGAAGAGATAGGTCGCCAGAATCAAAAAAAGATATTAATAGTAGAGAGCTTTGGGTCGGGCATTTTCGAAACTGCTTTGCGGCTGCGAGGCTATGAACAGTTTTTAATAGATTTAACTCTTGCTCCTGGTCTGGCTGAAGCTATTTTGGAACAGATTTTAGAAGTTAAATTGCGCTATATCGATCTTCTAAATCAGAATTTTAAAGGAAAAATTCACATTTTGAGAGAGGGAGATGACCTGGCTACTCAACAAAGCCTCCTTATTTCTAAAGAAATGTATCAGCGGTTTATAAAACCTAAACACCGACAACTTTTTGAGTATGCAAAAAAATCGTTGGGTCCTTCTTTTTATATCTTTTTTCACTCTTGTGGAGCAGTTTATGATTTAATACCGGATTTTATTGAAGCAGGGATTGATATATTAAACCCTGTTCAGCTTAGTGCTTCAAAAATGAATCCTGAGAAGTTAAAAAGGGATTTTGGAAAACTGATCACTTTTTGGGGAGGTGGTGTAGACACCCAGGGGACTTTATTGCGGGGGAGTAAAGATGATGTTCGTGAAGAGGTAAAAAGGAATATCGAAACTTTCGCTCCAGGAGGTGGCTACGTATTTGCAGCAGTACATAATATTCAAGATGACATACCGGTAGAAAACTTGGTGACTATGTGGGAAGCCTGGAAGTCTAAATCATGATTTGGGGAGGATTATAAAATGAGAAAAAGAACTGCTCTGGTTAGTTTTATGGTGATATTTAGTTTTGTTCTTTTTTCCTGGGTAGTTTATGCTCAAGAAAAAACTTTGAGAATAGAATCAGATGAGTGGATTATTAATAAATTTCCAGTGCGGGAAGCAGCTGAACGATTTCAAAAAGAACATCCGGACGTTAAAGTCACAGTAGCTCCTAAGGAATATAAAGAATTTGTAAAAAGTTACCTTTTGATGTGGCAAAGCGATGAGACCACAGTGGACCTTGGAATAGGTGGAATGCCGGAACAATTAGCACCTCTCGTGGGTGCAGATTTGTTAGTGGATTTAGCAAGTGTAGTAACGGAGATAGAGGGAATTATGCCTGCTTTTTTGGATACAGCAGTTTTTAAGAAAGGCGAAGAAAGATATTATCCAGTTATACCTTTTATGGGAGAACTGATGACCTTGAATATAAATAAAGCTCTTTATGCTGACGCAGGGTTAATCGATGCAGATGGCCAGCCTGTAGAAGCTGAAGATTGGGACCAATTTGAAAGCCAGCTTCAGAAATTGAAAGCAGTTGCTCCTGGGGCTGCTTTGAGCGTTGATTGGGGATGGAATTTCATATTTTACAGTTATGTTGGCGGAATTCAAGCTATGAGGGGCTCTATATATTCTCCGACCAATCCTCAATGGCTAGATTTTGAAAGTGAAGCTGCTCTAAAATGGCTGGAGTTAAACCAGAAGTGGATCAGAGAAGGATTGGCCGCAAGCGGTACTATTACTGATGAGAACTACGGTAGGAATAATTTCAACGCCGGCATTATACCTGCTATCTACACTGCTCACTCCCGGTTTATAGAGGCGGGAGAATATTTAGGGGAAGAGAATACTTCTATGGTTTCTCTTCCAGGAGCCAGGGAAAATGGATCTATTGTTTACACTCATGCAGTTTACATTCCTAAAGTTTCTCCTGCTCAAGACCTTGCGAAACAGTTTATAAAAGAGCAAATGTTTTCTAAGTGGTTTCAACAATGGGGATTTAATCATTATGGAAAATTACCAGTAATAGCTGATTTCTACGATGAGGATTTGACCTGGTATCAGAAAGAAGCAGAATTGATTTTAGAAACAGTAAATCATTCGGTAGCCTTACCGAAATATAAGGGAAATGAAATGCTTTTAGATCTCTTGCAGGAAGAACTTCATCCTCTTCTTTTAGATAAACAAACCCCGGAAGAAACTCTTTCCAATATACGAAATGAGATAGAAGCAAGAAGCATAGATATGACAAGATTAGATTAAGATGGCTAAACGGAAGGGTGGGTTAAAATTTTAACCCACCCTTCCGTTTACTATATAGGAGGGAACTAAAATGATTTCTGGCAGAACTTCTAATCTTAGAGAATCAGGTGTGGCTTATTTATTTCTTGCACCGGCCTTTTTGTTTATAGTTGTTTTTATTGCTTACCCTCTGGTTTATTCTTTTTATCTCACTTTTACTGAATATGATTTTGTTTATGATTCTGCTCCCAAGTGGGTGGGTATCAAACAATATGTTTCTATCTGGAGGGATAAGAATTTTATATCTTCTTTAAAGAACACTTTAGTTTTTGCCGTTTTCTATTATGCCATAGTTATGTTTTTTTCTCTAATTATCGCCTTTATTATTGACGAACTTGGTAAAGGACAAACTTTTTACCAGCTTGCGGTTTATCTTCCTATTATAGTTCCTCTTTCTTTAGCGGGGGTGATGTTTGTCTGGATTCTGGACCCTACTTTTGGTGTTTTCAATCACATTCTTCGGAGCCTGGGATTTGAGGCTCTGGGTAATAAAAACTGGCTTGCAGATTATTCTACAGCTCTTCCGGCTATCGTGGTAATTACTCTCTGGAAGTATATAGGTTTTAATGTAATTATTTTTTTAGCTGGCATCCAGAGTGTGGGAAGGAGCGTTATTGAAGCTGCAAGAGTAGATGGAGTAAGTTTCTTTCAAGAAAAGTTTTTAGTAATTCTTCCCAACATTAAAACCCATCTTTCTATGGCAAGTCTTTATTCCATTGTTCAGGCAATAAAGGTTTTTGAAGTGCCTTATGTAACGACTCGTGGAGGACCAGGAACTGCTACTCTTACTCTTTATCTTTACAGCTGGAGAACCGCTTTCGGGTATTTTAAAATGGGAAAAGCAGCTACTATTGCTTACATTACTGCGGCTTTAATTATATTTTTCTCTTTTTTAAGCAATAAATTTTTGGAGGAAAAGGGAGAATGATAAGAAAAAAAAGTACCTTGCTAATTTTGTATTTAATAGCTACTCTGGTTGCGTTAATTTTTCTTGCTCCTTTTGTCTGGATTATATTTACCTCTCTTAAACCAAGTAAAGAGGTTTTTTCTTATCCTATTACTTTGTTTCCTCGTTCGATTACTCTGGAACATTATGAATACGTAATATTTAAAATGAGCGATTTCAGGCGTTACTTCTGGAATAGCACGATAATAACCGGGGTATCTTTAGCCATAATAGCCATTTCGAGTTCTTTGGGAGGGTATGCTTTAGGGAGAAAAAATTTCTGGGGCAAAAACTGGTTTATTGCTTTTATTTTGTTAGTATTAGCTATACCTTATTCTGTTTATCTTATACCTATTTTTATTATGGAAACCCGACTGGGAATAAAGAACTCTTACCTGGCTTTAATCCTTCCTTATGTGGCTCTTAATTTGCCATGGGGGCTTTTTATTATGATGGGCACCTTCCGAGGAGTTCCTTCCGAAATTGAAGATGCTGCTCGCATTGACGGGTGTTCTGAATACCAGTTGTGGTCAAAGATTATGCTCCCCCTAGCCAAACCTGGTTTGGCAACTACGATTATTATAACTTTTATTTTTATATGGCAGGAATTCATTTATGCTGTTACTCTTCAAACTGACGCCAGGTGGAAAACTCTCCCGGTAGGGATAGTTCATATTCGCGATGAATTGCAATCTCTGGCCTATGATAACCTTAGTGTAGCTATAATTTTATCTCTGTTGCCGCTTTTTATAGTTTTTGTGGCTTTAAAAGACTTTTTCATAAAGGGTATTGTGGAAGGAGGTCTCAAAGGTTGAAAGATTATTCTTCCCGAGAGCTAATTTTAAAAGTTTTTTCCGGTGAAAGAACTGATAGAGTGGCCAATTTTGACCTTCTGAGAAATAGAAAAGCGGTAGAGTTTTTTTCAGGAGAAAGGTTGACGGAAAACGAGCAGGATGACCTCAGAATAGTTACCTCTGCTTGCCAGAAAGTCCTTGACATGACAAGAACCATTCGAATTCCTTTATCAACTCCGATTAAAAAAGAAGAAAATGGATTTGTCAGGCTTTATCAAGACTGGACTAGCTGGATTGTTGACCGCCCCTTTGAGGATTACTCCTCTTTTCGAGAATGGGTGAAATTGGATGTTGAACGATTAGAATGCTGGAAGCCCACTGAAGAATATTTGGAAAGTTTGCGTAAGGATTTTGAACGCAAGCAGGAACTTCTTGGTGATACTGTGCTTATGTGGAATGGAGGAGAGGGATGGTTTTGTGAACCATACAATGAAGCCGGGATCGAGAATTTTTCTTATCTTTGGTATGATGACCATTCTCTTTTCTCTGATTGGATAGATTTGCGATTTTATCAAAAAAGAACCATAGTGGAACTTTTAGCTGATGAGCAGAAATTTCCGATAGCATTTATAGGGGAAGATATTGCTCATAAAACTGGTACTATTTTTTCACCAGCTATGCTGGAAGATGAGTTTTTTCCTCGATTAAAGGTTATGGTTGACCTATTTCATGAGAAAGGTATAAAAATTGTTTTTCACTCAGATGGTAACTTAATGCAAGTTTTAGATCAAATTATTGCTACTGAAGTGGATGGTTTACATCCCATAGAGCCGACGGCGGAGATGAACCTTGCTCATGTTAGAGAACTTTGCCCGGATCGGGTGGTTCTTATTGGAAATCTGGATTGTAGCCAGCTTTTACCTTTTGGCTCAAAAAAAGAGATAGAAGAGGAAGTTAAAAAAATTATGGATTTAGCTAAATCTACCGGTAACATTATATTTTCTTCCAGTAGCGAGCTACATGATGAAATTCCCCTTGAAAATATTGTCTGGATGTTTGAGTGTTTTGAGAAATATCGGAGGTATTAGGAAATGGAGCACAGAGAGAGGGTCTTAAAATCATTAAATCACATTGAACCCGATCGTCCACCCTTTGACTTTGAAGCAAGAAGCGAGGTGGTTGACAGTCTTCTTGATTTCCTGCACTTGTCAAACGAGGAGGACCTGCTTCTTTATTTAGATATTGATTTTCGCCGAGGTGGAATGGGCCCGGGTGAAGAGTTCCTTCAAAAAGGAGCATTTTTCCATCCTCGCCGAAAATGGGTAATTGAGGTTAATCCTGGAATATTCGAAGACGAATTTGGAATTAAATATCGAACGGATGAAGAAGGAAAATATTTTGGCTTTGTTGGCTATCCTTTAGAGAAAGATGAAGATCTGGAGACGTATCAATTTCCTGACCCCGGGGAGACTATTCGCTATGAGTCTTTGCAAAAATTAGTTGAAATTTATAAAGAGGATTTTTTTATTCAAGGAGAGGCTACTCTTACTTTTTTTGAACAAGCTTGGCAGATGAGTGGATATGAGCATTTTATTTATAACTTATATCAGAATCCCGGTTGGGTGGAAAAACTGCTGGATAAGCTTCTGGAATTCCGCTTTGCCCAGTGTGAGAAATATGTTGAATTGGGAGTAGATATTGTTTGGCTGGGTGACGATTTTGGAATGCAAGACAGGATGATGATTAATCCTGAATTATGGAGAAAGTTTTTTAAACCTCGCATGAAGTTGCTTATTGATGGTTATAAAAAACTAAACCCTCAGGTATTTACTCAATATCATAGTGACGGATATATTGAACCCATTATCAATGATTTGATTGAAATTGGAGTGGATATCCTAAACCCGGTACAACCTGAGTGCATGGATCTAAGAAAAATTAAGGAATTATACGGAAAGGCACTTACTCTTCATGGTACGATTTCGGTTCAGAGCCTCCTCCCTTTTTCCTCTTTGGAGGAATTAGAAAATCAGGTTAAAGAAATAATAGAAATTTGTGCTCCGGGAGGTGGCTATATTTTAGCTCCTACTCATGCTATTCAAACAGATACTCCTTTAGAAAATATTTTAGCTGTTTATGAAACAGGAAGAGCGTTTTAATAAGCTTTAAATAAAGAGCGATCTTAAAGGTTCTTATTAACTCTTCGCTGACGAATAATGCTTAGGGTTTAGGGAGTGGTATAAAAACGTACCTTGAAAGGTTAATATAGAGAAAAAGAATTTATTAAAAGCAAAAACCAAAATCGATATTAATAGATAATTTATAAGGCTTACCTTTGTAATACATTTTCTCGTACTCTTGTGCATTTAGCCTGCAGTTTAAACTATGTTGCTGGTATGTAGTTTGCTGTAGTAGTGAACAGTCCAGAATTGCTTTCGGGAGGGTATATGTATTGTCTACCATGGCTAAGATAAAACAGATATCTTTCGTAGGATACTCTTAATGAATCTGTTATAACCTCTATAGCTAAATCAAGAATTTTGTTGGTAAGATAAATATGTGGCTGTGTGTGGTAATTTAAGTACAATTACTATCTCCTATTAGGCAAGAAGAAAATAAAGTGAAAAATTGAGAGTGGGGCTGTAAGATGCGAAAGGTAAAGTCAAGTTATTCAGTTTAAAACTACAAAAAATTTTGGGATTTCCAAAAACTTTGAGGTTAACTATAGGAGGTGATATATGATTGTTAGCCTTGGTTGTTGTTAATAACTGTTTTTTGTCTGACTTATATTTTGTTGAGAAAGGAGAGAGATTTAATGAAAAGAACTAAAGTTTTCTTAAGTTTGTTTTTGATGCTGTTTTTGGTAGCGCTGCCTTCCCTAGGGCAAGCTGATACTACCTTAAAATACTGGTTATGGTTAGATGATCCTACGGATACAACTGTTAGTGAATTGGTTGATAAGTTTAATTCTTTACATCCCGAAATTAGAGTAGTGATCGAAAATGTTCCTCTTAAAGATTATCATGACCAATTAGCTATTGCTTTAAGTGCTGGTGTTGGTCCAGATGCGGCACGATTTAAAGACTGGTGGTTAGGAGAATTTCGGGAAGCTGATCTTCTGGAACCGCTATCCTCTTATATTGGTGAATGGCCCGCAAAAGATGATGTAATTCCTAACCTTTGGAATATGGGGAAGATTCCAGGGGAAGAAGAAATTTATATGATGCCGCATCAGTTCATTACTTTTTATCTTTACTATCGAAAAGATTGGTTTACAGAAGCTGGCCTTAACTCTCCTGCTACTTTTGAAGAATTTTTGACTGCGGCTAAAACTTTTACTGATCCTGGAAATAATCGTTATGGTTTCGGTCTCCGGGGTGGAGATGGTGGTCAAGACCAATGGCTAGCTTTTATGGTAGCTGGTGGAGCGCGAGTGGTAGATGAGGAGGGTAATATTGTAATTAATTCCCCGAAAGCTGTTGATGTTAACCAGTGGTATATTGATTTATATAGCAAATATAAAGTAGTTCCCCCTAGTGCTCCAACAGATGCATATGCTCAAGTAACAGGAGCTTTTCAGGCAGGAATTACCGCTATGATGGCTCATCACGTGGGATCGTCAGTACTTATGGTTGAAAAATTAGGGGATAAGGTGGGTGTTTGCCCAATTCCAGCAGCTGATCCAAAGAACCCTGCTACTATGATCACTATGAGCGGGAATGTAGTTTTTTCTCCTTCTCAAGCAAAGGAGGAAGCTTTTAAGTTTATTTCTTGGCTAACTGAACCTGAACAAATGGATAAATGGAGTCGTTCACGTAACGGACAGTTACCCGTGTTGAACTCAGTAGCTCGGATGGATCACTACATTAATAATGAATTTTTCCGTGTGTCAATGGAAGGGGCTGACTATGCCATTGGTTGGCCACCTCTACCTGGCGTGGGATATGTTTCTTCTCATGTTTGGCAGGTTAACATGCAAAGAGCACTTTTAGGTGAAATTACCAGTCAAGAAATGCTAGACGAAATTGCCCGTGCTCTAAAGGAACGATAGTATGACAATGGTACAATCACAGAAAGAGCGGTATATACCGCTCTTTCTGTTAGCACCTGCTATCTTGTTAATGCTTTTGATTGTTGCTTATCCTGTAGTTCAGTCAATACGACTTTCATTTTTTGATATCTCACTTCTTATGCCTGCAAGAGCTAAATTTGTGGGTTTCAGAAATTATGTTGAAATGCTGCACAGTGAAACCTTCTATAGAGCATTATTAAATTCTATAGTTTGGATAATAGGTTGTGTTTCAACTCAGTTTGTTGTAGGGATGCTAGGTGCTCTTTTGTTGAAATGTAAGTTTAAAGGGAATGGTATTATTAGAGGTCTCACGTTAATTCCATGGGCTACATCGAGTGTTCTGGTAGCGTTAATGTGGACCTGGATGTTAGATGGTAACTATGGAGTGATTAACGATTTACTGAAGCGGGTTGGGATTATTGATTCTTATATACCTTGGCTTGCTCAACCTAATACAGCGTTAGGAGGGGTGATGATTGCCAATATATGGCAGGGTGCTCCTTTTTTCGCGGTTATGCTTCTTGCTGCTATGCAGAATGTTTCAGAAGAATTGTATGAAGCAGCATATATTGATGGTGCCAATAGCTGGAAACAATTCTGGTACATAACGATTCCTTCGATTATGCCTACTATTATTATTACCACTATGTTACGTTTGATCTGGACAGCTAACTATATGGATTTGATTTTAGTTATGACTGGAGGCGGCCCCGGATATAGCAGTACAACCTTACCGCTTTTGTCTTACCTCACAGCTTATAAAAGACTGCGGGTAGGGGAAGCTTCGGCTATTGCAGTTTTTCAAACAGTCTTTTTGATGGTAGTTTTAAGTTTTTATCTACGGTTGCTTCAAGGGCAGAGCAAAGAGGAGTAAAATGGCAAAGACTTTCGCAATACGAAAGAGGGGGAAGTCATTTTTAATATTTATATTGGCAGCTTTTTGGTTAGCATTCATTTTATTCCCTTATTTATGGATGTTTATTACCTCAATTAAGCCATCAGTAGAACTTTATACCTCGCCTATTCGTTATTTACCTTCATCTCCTACTTTTGAAGGATATCGATTATTATTTGACGCTACTGAGTTTCCGAGATATTTATTGAATAGTTTTATAGTAACTTTTAGTACTATTATTTTATCTGGAAGTGTAGCTGTATGTGCTGCTTATGCTTTTTCTCGTTTTGAATTTCGGGGTAAAAACAGACTTTTCCCTGTTTTTTTAATAAGTCAGATGTTTCCCGCTATATTATTAGTTCTGTCATTATTTTTTATTATGAAAGAGATAGGCGTTCTTAATACCCCAATTGCCCTTATAATTGCTCACAGTACTTTTGCTTTACCTTTTACAATATGGCTATTGACTGGTTTTTTTAATGCCATTCCACGAGAATTGGATGAAGCTGCTGCTATAGACGGCGCTAATCGTTGGCAAATTTTTCGTATGATTTTGCTACCCCTATCTGTTCCTGGGTTAGTTGCTTCTTTAACTTATGTATTTATATTTTCATGGAATGAGTTTATATATGCCTTAACTTTTACCTCTGATGCCACGGCTCGTACTTTACCGGTGGGGTTACATTCTTTTATGGGAGAATACATAATTCGTTGGGACTTACTAACTGCCGGAGGAGTGTTAACTGCCTTACCTGTGGTATTTTTCTTTGCAATATTTCAACGCTATATAGTCCAGGGTCTTACAGCTGGGGCGGTTAAGGGATAGATTCTTAGTGCTTAGATATGATCTTTATAGGAAAGGAAGGAAAAAATGGAACAATCATTGATTAAGGAACTGGAAGACGGGGCATGGCAACTCAGGGAAAGAGCCATTGAGATGATTTATAAAGCCGGAAGTGGCCATCCGGGAGGAAGTCTTTCTGAAGCAGAAATTATAAGCGTTTTGTATTTTCACCACTTGAATCTTGATCCTTCTAAACCTGATTGGGAAAATCGAGATAGATTTATTCTTTCAAAGGGCCATTCCTGCCCTACATTATATGCCGCTTTAGCTATTAGGGGATTTTTCCCGATAGAAGAGCTAAACAGGCTAAGAAAATTTGGAAGTATCTTGCAGGGACATCCAGATATGCAAAGAACGCCGGGGATTGACATTAGTACTGGTTCTCTTGGACAGGGACTTTCGGCTGGCGTAGGTATGGCTTTGGGTGCATGTTTATTGGGAAGCGAATCCAGGATCTATGTTTTACTTGGTTGTGGAGAACTACAAGAGGGCCAAGTCTGGGAGGCAGCTATGGCTGCCTCTCATTACTGCTTGGGTAACTTGGTGGCAATAATTGACTATAATAGGTTACAAATTGATGGAACCAATGATATGGTTATGAAAATAGAACCACTAGTTAAAAAATGGGAAGCTTTTGGCTGGTACGTGCAAGTTATAGATGGACATAGTGTTCCAGAAATACTTATTAGTTTAGATAAAGCTAGCCAGCATAGAGATTGTCCATCGGTAATTATTGCTAAAACTATCAAAGGAAGAGGAGTATCTTTTATGGAAAACAATGTTGAATGGCACGGAAAACCTCTTACTCAAGAAGAAATGAAACAAGCTTTAGCTGAACTTAGAGAAAGAAGGTATTAATATGGTTACGAACAACATGTCTAGTCGTGTAGCCTATGGACTAGCTCTATCGCAGCTTGGTGAGTATAATCCAAAAGTGATAGTTCTTGATGCTGATTTAGCTAAAGCTACTTATACTATAAAGTTTGCTGAAAAGTATCCCGACCGTTTTTTTGATTTTGGTATTGCAGAGCAAAACATGGTATCTGCTGCTGCTGGTCTGGCGACTATGGAGTTTATCCCTTTTGTGAGCACTTTTGCTATTTTCGCAAGCATGAGAGCTGTGGAGCAGTTTCGGAACATGGTAGCCTACCCAGAACTAAATGTAAAATTGGTTGTAACTCATGGAGGAACTGAAAATAGTGGTGATGGTGCTACTCATCAATCAATCGAGGACATAGCGATTATGCGTACTATTCCAAATGTAAAGGTAATTGTGCCTTCGGATTATTTTAGTACTTATAAAGCTGTTCTTGCCATAGCTGATATTCAGGGTCCTGTATACTTACGTCTTGGACGGTCTGAAAGCCAAACTATTTACAACGAAAATTTCAATTTTAAAGTAGGTAAGAGTGTAGAATTATTTTCTGGAGAAGATGTTACTATTATTGCTATCGGTAGCATGGTGGAGAAAGCAGTTTTCGCACGAGAAATATTAGAGAGCCAGGGAATTCACGCAAGAATTATCGATCTACTTACTATAAAACCCTTGGATGAGGAAGCGATCCTTAGAGCTGCCATTGAAACAAGAGGAATTGTTACTGTCGAAGACCATAACGTTTACGGTGGTATGGGAAGTGTAATAGCAGAATTCTTGGCTGAGAAGTATCCTACCAGAGTTCTAAGGGTAGGAATAAACGATCATTTCGGTTGCTCGGGAGACCTTGAAGAACTTAGGGAAAATTTTGGTTTATCAGTATCAAATATTGTTGGAAAGGTGAAAGAATTGCTGAAATAATGGTTTGTAGTTGAATTAATCTATTGTATTTGTCAATTTGCTAAGAAAATAGAAATGATTTAGATGGGGTACGTTTAAAGGAGAGATTAGTTGACAGGTTTGGTGGAAAAATCGCTTTATTATTTGAAATTGTAAGGAGGTATCAAAAATGCTCTTTTTCCCTTATCAAAAATATCCGGATAACTGGCTTTATCAAGTGGTTGATTCATCTAATAGTCCTCTTCAGATGGAGAGTTTCTCTCTGCTTAAGCTTTCTCCTCAT
>Ga0209508_1001911_pt1 | contig 14917 bp, 8 predicted proteins | sample AD_UKC129_MetaG_FD_184427 | JGI IMG/M metagenome (GOLD analysis project Ga0209508, IMG submission 184427) | Active sludge microbial communities of municipal wastewater-treating anaerobic digesters from Canada - AD_UKC129_MetaG (SPAdes) (version 2) | ecosystem: Engineered > Bioreactor > Anaerobic... | reverse complement strand
TCCTTTCTGTACTCAAGTAAAAGGATACAAGCACAGACTTATGTTTTTTCCATGTCTTTGGCGATTCTACTCGTGGTTATTGGCATGCTGCTATCGTCTTGAAAGAATGGGAGACAGAAGGAGAGCGAGAGGAAAAGGAAAGAGAATCGGAAGATGAAGCAGAAGGAACGAAGCAGAAGATGAAGCAAAGGGGACGGGGGTTTTTGCTTCGGGGATTTAAGAAGCGAAGGAATGCAATCGACCGAACTCAGCTTGCAAGTGGCTGGCGTTCGCATCGATACTTTAATGACATAGAGGGTGCGATTAGATGAAGCTAGCGACGGGGTTAAAGTCACATGAGATCGTTTTCGGTTATGTACATCAAGGTGTGCCAACGCGAATTTGTGAGTCTTCTTTGGCGCATAACCCGTCACTTGCGTGGCGATGCGAGTCTAGATGCTTATGTGGCGGTCTGTTCGTCACTGCAAAAGGGTCAAATAAGCATATGCTTATTTGACTATTAAATGCTGAGTAATAGAGTCTCCTTCTTTGACTGGTTCTTAGAAGCGAAGCCATTTCACGATGATTTCAATGTGGATTTTGGGCTCGAATGGAGGCCAACACATTCTTGTCTGATTTGAAGCACTGGCTGATTCCTGATATTGAGAGCGTCTCCGGATTGAAGAATATGGGATTCTGTTAAACAGGCGCATCTACCACGCCAAAAGGTGAAGTAGTGAAGGATTTCTTGGTGAGAAAGAAGAAATAGTATTCCATAAAGTCAATGAAGCTGTTTCAATTTCCGGCTAGCCTGTGTATGAGGTTTTATTGAAGGTGAATCTCCTTTTTGTGTTCGACTAGGTGTCTAAACAATTTGATTATAAAGGATAATAGACATGTACAATTATCAGTGGGATATAGATACAAGAGGATATACATTGGTGCCCGTGGTTACTGGGGTGACCAAAGAAGTGCGACCGGTGTTTTATGAAGAACTAAAACTCCTTGGTTTTGATGAATACTGGGATTTTCCACAAAGCGATAAGCCGCTTCTGTGGTCTGAAGGATCCCGACGTTACATATATGAGGGTGAATTAGTAGCCGAAGCCAATGGTGGAGGTTTTTACACAAAACCAACCTTGGATGTAAAGAAGTCTCCTTTGACTCTCGTGCCGGTTGATATCGAAGGAATGGTAGAAAAAAACGCATTGTTAATGAAGGGGCTAGTACAGGACGCTCTAGAATTCATATACAAGACGCATCAAAGTTATAGCCAAGAATGTTGTGATGTATGTTATGTAGCGTTTAGTGGTGGTAAAGATTCGCTTGCAGTGCTTGACCTTGTACAAAGAGCATTATCGAAAGATGATTTCTTTGTAGTGTTTGGCGATACTGGAATGGAAATTGAGAGTACTTATGAGTCAGTGAAAAGAGCACAAGCTCGGTGGGATGATTTACGGTTCTATACTGCGCATAGCCGCCATAGTCCAGACGAAACATGGGAAAAGTTTGGGCCGCCCAGTCGGATTCAGCGGTGGTGTTGCAGCGTTCATAAATCCGCTCCTTCATTATTACTCTTGAGGGAGTTGAAGGGTGATAGTTCTGTTACGGCGCTTGCGTTTGATGGAGTAAGGGCAGAAGAGAGTGAGAAACGTTCTAGGTATTCGCGTGTCATGGCGGGTGCGAAGCATAGTATCCAAGTAAATGCAAGTCCTTTGCTCACATGGAATTCAGCGGAGTTGTTTTTGTATTTGTTCGAAAGGGATTTGCTTTTGAATGATGCTTACCGGTATGGCATGGTTCGTGTGGGATGTGCGGTTTGTCCTATGTCATCGCGATGGTGGGATTTCATAGCTAACCAGGTATATGAAGATGACTTAAAAGTGTATTTAGATAAAATAGCACGATATGCGGATAATATGGGTGTACCTGAAACTGAAAGGGAGAGATACATAGAAGAAGGTGGGTGGCGCGGAAGAGCTGGAGGCCGAGGACTTGCAGATAGCGCTGCGCGTGTTATAGAACAGTCTGATTCTCGTTCCTTGACCTTTCTTATAAGAGAACCAAGAAGCGAGTGGTTGGAATGGGCTAAAGCGCTTGGCGATATCATGCCCGTAGGTGACGGACATTTTCAGCAGAAAATTTCGGATATAACGTATGACTTTAGGATAGTGAAGCGCGATTTGGGTGTTGAGGTGCAGTTTGACGATGTAGATGTAAGCGGTGATAGAAAGACTGTTAGTCTGATACGAAACCTAGCTAACAAGACAGCATATTGTATTGGATGTCAAGTATGCATGGTTGAATGTCCAACCGGCGCGCTCAATGTAGATGAGAGTGGTGTTCATATAGACGAATCAATGTGCATGCAGTGTTTCAGGTGCCTTGAAAGGGATAAGGGGTGCCTTGTGGCAAAATCGCTAAACATAACTACCGGAGGTAAAAACATGATACCTAAAGGAAGCAGTTTAAACAAATACCAAACGTTTGGGCTAAGACAAAATTGGTTAAGCGCATATTTTGACATGATGGATGATTTATGGATGAGCGATAAACTGGGGAATAGACAGATCCAAGCATTGAAGGTGTGGCTCAAGGATGCCGAAATAACTGACAATAACAAGATAACACCTTTAGGTCAGAAACTCGCCGAGTTCGGCGCTGATAGTCTGTTAACATGGTCTGTGATTTGGAATAATCTTGCATATAATTCCACAATAGTGCGGTGGTATGTGCTTTGTGTGCCTTGGAAGGGTGTGTATACTAAGGATGAACTTATAGACATGTTAGGTGATAGCTATTCAGTTTCCACACGATCAAATGCAGTGACCTCACTCTTTGAATTGTTGCGGCATAGCCCGCTAGGGGAGAAGTTGTGTTTGGGTAAGCTTGAAATGATGGGCAAGAGGAATATAGTAAAAAGCGTCTACAAGATGGGCTGGGAGAATCCTGATCCAGTTGCCATTTTATACTCGCTTTACCGTTATGCAGAGAACCAGAATGGACGTTACGATTTTACGTTATCTGAGCTTGAACAATCTAACGCTGTTGTGAAAGGCATTAGCCCTATCAGCCTTTTCGGTGTAAGTAAAGGCGTGATCCGCAGGATATTACTAGGACTTGCTGTGCAGCATTCCAGTTATATAGACGTGGAGTTTTCGGGGGGATTAGATAACATATTTCTACGAGAAGAGTGCCGTTCTTTAGATGTTCTGGAGTTGAATAGAACATGAGGAGGTATAAGGCATATGGCGTTATATTACGAAGACTATCTTGAAATTAAGCAAGATTTTGTGCCAGTTTTCAGCGATGAAATTGACAAGCGTGAGCCCAAAAGGTGGAAGTATTTTGTACCTCATCAATCCATGAGAGACGTGTTGACTGCTGTCATAAAAGCTATGGAGGGGGCCACTGCTGCCGATCGGAAGCCAATTTGGCTTACTGGTTCGTATGGCACCGGTAAGACATTTGCTGCATTTGTTATAAAACATATGTTAGAAGATGACCTAGATAGCGTGAAAGAATATTTCGATAGGTATCCTTTAATAAAACCGCTGTTCAACCGCTTAGAATCTATAAGACAAAGAGGTAGAATATTAGTGGTGTATCGTTCTGGATCGAGCAATATCGTTAGTAGCGAGAGGTTGCTAATAGAAATTCAGCAGTCCACACAAAAAGCCCTCGCTGAAGCGGGTTATACTTATAGAGGTGGCAGAACAGCTGTTGATTCCATAGTGAGTAAGCTCACTGATCCTGATACTACGTTCAACTTTGAAAAAGCTTTCGAGAAATACCGCCTAGAATTTGGAGAATACTCCAACCCCCAACAGGTTATCGATGCGCTTCAGAAGGCGGACAACTACGATCTGATAGAGAGAGTAGCGATGGTATTGGAAAAGGAAGGTTTTGTTTATTTAGAAGATGTTGAAGATGTGAAGACGTGGATAGATGATGTAATAGAAAGGAATGGTTTGACCGCCATCTGGTTTATATGGGATGAATTTACTGATTACTTCAGACAGAACCGGGCGGTTTCAACCCTACAAGAATTAGCTCATGCTTCTGCAAAAATGCCATTCTACCTTTTCCTAATAACTCATCGCAAGATTGATCAGTTTGCCATGGATGAGGACGCGCGAAAGGTTCTGCGCGATCGTTTTGTCAATGTAAGATTTGAGATGTCTGATGTCACATCATATCAGCTGATGGCAAATGCCATAAATGTGAAGGAAGAGAGAAAGCAAGAATGGGAGTCAAAACTTGTGACCCTCTGGGGAGAAGTCGCAACGTGTGCAACGGAACTTAAAGTTTCGAGTGATGGGATGGAAGTTGTGAATGAGCAAGACCTGAAGAAATTGGTACCAATTCACCCGTATACCACTTATCTTCTTTCGGTTATATCTAGGCGTCTTAGCTCTAATCAACGTACGATGTTTCAGTTCCTTGAAGAGAATCCCGCTGGTGAAGGTGACAGCACAAGGTACAACTTCAGATGGTTTATTCAGACCCATTCTCTTGAGGGATGGCACTGGCTGACCTCAGATATATTATGGGACTATTTCTTTAGCGATGTAGCTACAGACAATCCTGATTATCCGCAGGAGATACATCAGGTTATCAATTATTATAATGTTAGTTATCAGAAGATTCCCAGCGACAATGAAGGCGAACTCAGGGTCTTTAAGAGCATTATGCTCCTTGTAGCGCTGAGTAGAGTGGTTGAGAGCGCACGCCTCCTAAGGCCGATAGAGTCAAATTTGGAGTTGATGTTCGCTGGCACTCCTTTGCGGATTTGTATTGGAGATATTCTTACTTCTTTGCACGAGCGGGGATTGATCAATTTCAATGTTGTCTCGAGTGGCGACCGAGAAGTGGTCATTCCTTTGATGTTATTTGATGAGACGAAAATTGGTAGCTTAAAAGCTAAACTCAAACAATCATACAGTTTTGATAAATGCGCCGCAACAGATGGGCTGTTGGGTAAGGTTTTGGTGGAAACTATTGGCCTTGATGGACCGCTTGCCGCCAGATTCGCTCCCATGACTACTTCTCGAAGAAATCTAAAGCGAAGTTTTGACAAATTGGATTTTGACCTCGAACCTTATCAGATAGGTCTGCTATTTGTCATACCCAGTTCTGACCACGATGTTGTGTCGATTGAGCAAGATATCGAAGAGGTTATTGCTAAGGAGAGTCGCATCATTGTAATTGTTGTCGAGCAGTCATTTACCGATATTGATTTGGATAATTGGCTCACTGCCAAAGCGCACGAATCTTATTGTGAGGAACTAGGAGATACAGGAAATGCTAAGTACTATGAAGAACAGGCTAATAGTTATGTGGACAAGTGGTTATCCAAAGCTAAGATAGCATCACTCAGTACGTTTTTTATGGGAGAAAAGATCAAAGTCAATAAACTCGATGAATTGGATAAATATCTTGAGAAGATGAGCCGGAAAGTATACCCGTATGGGCCGGAAAGTATAGTAGCCTTTCCGCATCTCTACAGATCGGCTAATTTTGGTGTGGCGGTAGCAGGCATGGGGATGGGACACCGTCCCTTAAAGAACCCTTATACTAACATCAAAGATGCCTTAGACCATGATGGCTTTTGGGACAGAAATGATATGTTCGAGATCAAGCCAGATCATCCTATTAGTAGAATGAAAAAAACAGTTGACGAGATGATGGAATCCGGTACATCGGTATATCTAGCCGACATATGGGAAGAGTTGATGAAGCCGCCATTTGGTCTGGCACCATCGCAGGTAGCGTGTTTTTTGTTTGGATTTTTGATGAAAGACTATGCTAACGCTGGATATTATAAGGATGATGGCATAAATCCAATATCTTTAAGTGCTGAGGGTATGGCTGATGCCATAGTCTCGGTGATGAAGCCAGGTCGGAATACTGCTCCGCAAATAGCTATCACCAAAATTACCCGAGAACATCAGGAGTTTTGCAGACAAGTATCTTCGATTTTTGGAATAGAAGGTGATGTGCCAAGGAGCGTTAGACAGAATTTACGCTATCGTCTCAATGACATAAAGTATCCTCTCTGGACACTTAAGTACTACGTATCTCATTCGAGTCGCTGGGATGCAGACGAGAATCTCAAGAGCACATTGTCAAAACTAGTGGACAAGCTATGCGAATTCACAATTTCAGATGATAAGGACGACATGCTTGCTTTGGTCGACGATATGGTTAAACTACTGCATTCTCATCCTATGGCTGCTGTCTATTTCGAGGAGTTGGGGGATATTTCTGCGTTTAAAGACGGTATGGAAGTTTATCTTGAGGAAAAACATGCCAATATCCTACAGCTTGCGAGCAATCTGAATGTAAGCACTGCCGAACTCATTGACAGGATTAGGGGGATAATGGCACACGATGCCAGTTGGCTGTGGCAAGAAGAAAAACTAGATTATGAAATAAAGGTTCTAGAGAATGAATTTAAGCTCTTAAACGCCTTAAGCGGATTAACAGGTAATGTAAAATCGAATTTGAATGAATTTATCGTTGATATAAGGAGATGGCTGAGTAAGTTTAAGTTACCGCCAGAAGCAATAGCTGGATGCCTGGATGGAGATGCAGCTCAAGTGTTCAACTCATTGAATAGTCTTGTGTACTCTGATGACTATGATTCTAAGAACATGGGGGAATTAGCTTGTCTTATAGAGGAATATGGTCAGTATGTAAAACATAAATTAAGTGATCCATATAACATATTCCGGGAGTACTTGATGAATCAGAAGGGTATAGACATTACTGAAGATGGTTTTCGCGAGCTGTACAGCAAATTGCCGGAAGAGAGTTGTCGGGACGAGGAAGTATTCATGCAGCAAGTTAATGATATGATCAGTGAGATGGAGATCATAAGGTTGATGGGGGAATTGGAGGATTTATGGCAAAACATCAGCGGTTCCTTATCGCCGCGTCAATGGAGCCAAGAAACTAATATACCTATATTGTGCTTGCCAGGTATGGAAAACGTGGGTCTGGTTAAGGCTCTTGAGATTATAAATGAACGTAACGAACACGGTAAACATGCCATAGAAGAAGCTATCGCAGCTTTAGAGAACAGCGAAAATGTGCTAAGTGTTCTTGCTAATCGATCTGCAGCAGAAAGAGAGTTTATTCAGGCTGTAGCTGGCGAGTATTCCTATCTTGTTTTTAACGGCGTAGGCAAAGAGTCTTTTGTAGCTGCATTGACAGAACAATTTGGGACCGATGTATATTCATGGGGAAAAGTAAAATCAGAGATACAGAAATTCACCCGCAAATACTTGACTGATTACTATAAGCAAGAAATCTACGAAGTAGTATTGGAAAAAATAGATGTCCTGAGCGCTGAGAGCGCTAAAGACTATCTTAAGGAGCTTATAGAGAGTGAGCCGCTTGTTGGCATTAGGATATTAATGTCGGCAAATGAAGGGGCTGGTACAAATTAGGACATTAGAGTGTATAGGTGATTTAGTAGAACTTATAGGAGAAGACAAGAGAAAATTTGCTCGGTTTCCTGTTAGGTTCATATTGGTTCAAGATGCTAATGATTGGGATAAACTCTTAATAATTCTACAAGACCGAGTAGATCATGTTTTTCGATTGTCTGAATACTGTGCTGATTTTGACAGCTTGCCAGATTTGAGCCGCTTGATGGATGATATTCAGGCAATGGGGAAAGGTGATGCTTTGATTATACCGTTAAGCGAATACTTGCGATTGTTTGGAGACAATCGTGGTATCTTGAAGCAGTTAGCTCAGTATTCTAAGTCTGACGGGGTGATTGGAGGCACTAAGGATCGTATATACGTCCCGCTATATGATGTTGAAAGAATATTTAGAGAGGAAATGGCACGTGTATCTAGATTTGGTGTTCAAGGTGAAGGGCCAGAATGTTTTGAAATCAAAACAAACTTGGGTGACTATCCGATACAGTTAAGAATTACGAACGGCAGTTTACAAGGTTTACAGATGTCTTACCCAAAAGCAGCAGGTCTAAAGGCATTTTTTCAGCTCTGTGAGAAGAAAGCACCGCAAAATCTGTGGCTTGTCACTCAATTTTCAGACTATATATGCGAATCTACAGGTACGTATGATATAGATGTGTATAGCAGTATATTCCAGCTGGTTAAGCAAGAACTTCCTGGCACGGACATTTTGCAGGAAGAGTGGGGAGACGACGAGCAGTGGGGTTGGCTCTATTCCGTGAGAAAGGAAGGAGAAGCTATAGAGCATGTAATAGCCAGGGAATTCAATGTGGCAAGGCTGGACTTATATGATATCTTACTGCGCTGGAGCGACTACGATGAGAAGCGTAGGTGGCTTGCCTGGCTTGCCTGCAAGATTAAGAGGCCATCCGGTTATATCAAATATGTCATGGGGAAAGAAAGTGCAAGGTTTGACAGTTTCGTCAACGATATGATTTTGACCATAATAGATGTGGTAAAAGACAACCGCCTTGAAGATGAGGAGATTGCAGATATTATTAGACAGAGAAAGCAGTTGCTCGAACGAATGCCCATTACGAACCTACCTCCAGAGTTCCGGGACAGACTAGACGAATTACCCAATGACATCGGTAAGTTAAAATGTTTGGCGGGTATTCTGTATGAAGAAAAATGTATGATTGTCGAGACGGTAAGCAAACTTATCATTAGTGGTGAAAGTAACGAATGGCCCGATATTCTGCACATTATTTACCCAGAGTTGTACTACTATCTCAATAATGTTGATTACGGCAAGGAACTGGCTACGGCGTATTTTAGTAAATACAAAAGGGCCAAAGTTTGTAACGAGGTAACGGAGGATATACGCTGTATGGCTCGAGAAATAAAAGATGAGGGGTTGTTATGGCAATATAAAACTCGATATGAATTTCTTCAAAAACTCAGCGAGCCATACATAGTTTATTGGGCAGACGGCGTAGGAGCAGAATGGTTAGGCCTAATAGAAGGACTGCTTAAGCATGAAGGTTTTGGCAATGATATGGAATGTGATTATGAGTATAGCGTAACTCGTGCGAATCTACCCACAACGACGGAGAATAACAAGGATTGGCAATACATGACGGCCGATTACAGAGAATACAAGGATTACGATATTCTCATCCATAGTTATAACTGCAGGTATCCAGAATATCTTATAGATGAATTCGAACGTATAGGCGAGCTTGTCAGGAGTGCCGTTTCGTTGCTTAGTATTTCCGAGGTTGTGGTGATAACAGCGGATCATGGTACAAGTCGACTAGCTGCTATCGACAAGCAGCCCAGCGTCGAGGCCCCCGAAGGACTAGTGAGGGATTATGGTCGGTATTGCCAAAACGACGGCTCCTTGAATATTGAAGAGTATCCAAGCTGCATCGAAGATAACGGCAAAATCATGTTTGCAGATTACAACAGGTTTAAGTCGAGTGGACATGTGCCGGGTGAAATACACGGTGGAGCAACGCTCGAAGAAGCGCTTGTACCCGTTATAGTGCTGAGAAGAAGCAGGGTTAAAGGGGATATAGAATTTACCTTGCTTTCGAACGTTATACCACTAAGTGTTAAAGGCGAAGCGAAACTAGTCATTAATGTGGAAGGGTATGTCGAGAAGCTTACCATGCTAGTTGACAACAAGAATTTCATATTCGAAAGCGTAGGGAACGGGCATTGGGAAACTAACGTAAAAGGACTAAAGAGCGGTGATTACAGAGCTACGTTATTCGGTGATGGTAAGAATCTAGGGAACTTTAGATTTACGCTGACAAGAGGACTGACTGAGAACGATCTTGGCTTGAGAGGTTAGTGACATGGAAGAAAAATTGAGGGAATATTTTGGCGATGCTGTAGTATATAAAAACCCTGAGCAAAGCAGTTTTTTTTCTGCTATGAGCCTACCGTCTTTTCTCAGAGATTGGCTAGTGATGAAGTTTTCTGATGAGGAAGGTCATGTAGACATAGATGAGATGAGTGATTATGTATCTATTTATGTGCCGAGAAAAGAGCAGTGGGAACAGCTGAAGTATGCCATGACACACGAAGGGCGCCTTATTAAGTTCCTTGCCAAGATTAGGGTTGAAATAGATGTGGCGACAGGGGACGCGCTATTTAGCTTGCCTGACTTTGGCTTTCCTCGTAGGAAGCATGAGGCTGTAGTGGAACGGAGTGTTCTTAATGAGCACAAAGAGGACTTGTTAGCGTCGGGAGAAGTATGGGGTGTGGTTGAGCTTGCGTATTTCGTTGAGGACGATAACAAAGGCAACAGGGTTCACATGGTAGGCTTTACGCCTTTTAGGCCTTACAGAGTGGATTTATCGTATTATCAGCAGGCACGTACTCTTTTTTCCACCGATGAGTGGTTGGATATATTATTGGGCGCCATTGATTACAACCCGGCAGGATTTCTAAATAACCTACAAAAAGCTACTATGCTGAGCAGACTTCTGCCATTTGTGGAAAAGAGAACTAACATAATAGAACTGGCACCTAAGGGTACCGGCAAGTCATACGTGTTCTCTCAGATAAGCAAATACGGCTGGCTAGTAAGCGGTGGCAGCATAACGCGAGCACGCTTATTCTACGATATGAGTAGGAAGACAAATGGCCTCGTATCGTACTACGACTATGTAGCGCTGGATGAGATTCAGAGTATAACTTTCTCAGAACCTATGGAGATTCAAGGCGCGTTGAAAGGGTATCTTGAGAGCGGTGAATTCAGGGTAGGCGATCACCAGGGTGCAGGAAGTGCTGGTTTTGTCCTTTTGGGAAATATACATACTGATTTTATGGATGTTAAACGGAATATGTTAGGGGAAGTCCCGGGCATTTTTCATGAATCCGCACTTCTAGATCGTTTTCACGGTTTTATAAAGGGTTGGGACATACCGCGAATGAAAGAAAGCATGAAGGCAAACGGTTGGGCCCTCAACAGCGAGTATTTTTCCGAAATAATGCATCTGATGCGTGATGACATAATATATCGTGCTGTAGTAGATGAAGTGCTTGATGTTCCTAGGGATGCCGATCATAGAGATACTGAAGCCATAAAGAGATTGTGTACGGGGTTCTTGAAGCTGTTTTTCCCGAATGTTCGTTGTCCGGACGATATAGACGTTTCTGATTTCGACAGGTATTGCCTAAAACCGGCCATGCAAATGCGGCAGATTATCAAGACGCAGATGGGCATCATCGATTCTGGAGAATTTGCAGGCAAGCACATACCTGATATCAGATGCAAACTTGTATAGGGTGAAGTCAATGCGGAAAGAAGAACACTGCAAGTTATGCGGAGACTTGATAATAGACAGAGATGTAATAGCGCTCAACAGAAAAATGCTAGGCCACAATGCTAAAGGGAACTTGTGTCTGTGTTGCCTAGCGGATTATCTTTCATGTACTGAAGACGATTTGCTGGTCAAAATAGAAGAATTCAAAGAGCAAGGCTGCGTTTTATTTAGGCAGTAACGAAATAACGAGAGGTGGGCAATAATATCGGGCAAGTCCGGTTGATTTAGTACAGTTTGCACAGAAATACGGAGTTAGTTGACTGGGCATAGGAAGCAAAACTTGGTGGCATTAACCAATCATGGTTTCCAGGTGTTGCGATAAGTTAGATGTATCTGCAGCCGGGAGTAATCAGGCTAAAGTAGCAGATTTAAGAATGGTTCTAACCTTACTTTGGTGGCAACGCGTTTTCTTGCAAACGAACGTGCTCAAGTTTTCTACTAGCTGAGTCCCGAGATGGGCACATGTTTTCACCAGTTCCGCCTCAAAGCAGGTCCGGTCTGTCCATCTTATACGGAGTGGCAAGTGGCATTTTTCCTGTTTTGGTTATCACAGTAAGTATTGCTTTCAAGGGATGGCGATCTCTACCCTGGACAACACTTCTATGGCTAGATTGGGTGATATTGTACGTGGTTCCTTCTATGGGCACGTGTATGGAAGAATTATCTGCTCAGGCTCAAAGTAATGAGCAACCGTGGGATAGACTCCATGAACAATTGGGAAAAGGATACCCAGTCATGGAGCAGAAGGATCAGGGCTCTGTGTTTCGAAGGCTGTATCAGTCGGCTGAATGCAAGGGGCAGGAATAAACTCAGAGATGTGCAGTCTTGGGTTGGGATTAAATCGAACTAGATATACTGGCCGGCGGTGGACTGATTTAACAAGAGGTTACAGGCCAGATTAACAGGAGGATAAATGGACTGACTGTAAGAAGCATATCAACATTAAGCGATGGTTGAAGTGGCCTGAGAACTGTGGTTTTGCGGAGCCAGCCAAGCTAATAGGGGTGCTCTATATGGGGGCCCACAAAGGAGTTTTGTAGTTTGTGAAGAATCAGTTGGATAGGTGCGTGACTTCACGACCTAATGCAATGCCTAAGGCACAAGGTGAGAAACAAATCTATAGCAAACGAACAAACATTTGTTGACACTTTGAAAGTACATCTATGGAGTTGACTATGTGTTGGGTAAGGTATACATGATCATGGCGTGAACCCACTCCGCAATAGTCATGTAGTTGGATAGGCCGACGGTATCGCGAAGAAATTAAAATCCTTTCATAAGGAAGCCGAAGTCCGCTAGTTTGAGGTTCGTGCAGGCTACAGACAGAAGAGAGATTATGAGTGTGGCATACATGAAACACAAGGATGTAAATGGATCAAATAATGTCAATTGCGTTGAAGAAGTGGCAATTACAGATTTGTAGGGATAAACGATGTGACGTCGGATGTCACAGTAAGAGGGAGTAGGAAAGCATGACCAAAGAACAGAAATTCTATGATACGTTGAAAGACATATTTATAGGTGCGAAGGTCGAGGGAGAATCAGGATACATCAATTTGATGGGGATCAAATCCCGCTACTATGAGGAAGGAGTTTTTCCCAAACTTCAAAAAGACATAGATAAGGCTTTAGAGCCCTTTCCTGAGTTCAGAGAGGAGCTTTTTGATAAACTTTACACATTTTTCAACCGTTATTTCTCCGAAAGCGGCTCGATCTATTTCGCATACACGCCCATCTATCAAAATGTGTATGAGAAAGTATATACCGATGATAGGGATGTAATACTCTTTTGGAAAACACATATGCTTTATTATGTAAAAACCGACAGGTTATTCAAGAACTTAGAGGTCGAAATAGATGATTTCAAATTCTTTTTTGATGTTTCTGAACTTGAACACAAAAGGGCAAACGAAAAAAAAGCAATTATTTATGAGTTTAAGGAAAAGAGAAGCGATGGGGTAATAGTTTTCAATGTTTCCTATTCTGAGAGAGGTAGGGTAACCAAGATTGATGACATTTTAAGAAACCTGAGAAAAGAAGGGGTAACAATTACTGAAGATACTCTGGAGAGAGCGTTCAGGGTGTTTGAGAAACAAAGCGAGGTAGATTATTTTATAAACAAAAATGCCAAAGAGTTTTTGCAGGAACAATTCAACCTATGGCTTTATCAATATGTTTTTAGTGGCGAAAGTGAATGGACCGAAAAGAGAATAACACAGCTACAGGTTTTAAAAGACATTGCATTCAAGATTATCGATTTTATTTCTCAATTTGAAGATGAACTGGTTAAGATATGGAATAAGCCCAAGTTTGTTTTGAACTCTAACTATGTGATAACACTTGATAGGATTGCGGAAAAGAATATTGATCTTGTGGGAAAAATCCTGGAGCACGAGGGATTTGATAATCAAGCAAAAGAATGGGAAGAACTAGGGCTTACTCAAGATGGTTTTGACAAACGTGAAATATTTCAAAACACGCTTGCAGGAAAGCAATTGAACACAAAGTACCGATACTTACCGATAGATACAAGGTACTTTAAAGATTTAGAGTTTGAGATTTTAGGGTTATTTGATGATTTGGATGATTCCTTAGATGGTTGGCTGATAAAAAGCGAGAATTACCAAGCGCTGAATACGATACTTCCTAAGTTTAGAGGAAAAGTACAGACGATTTATATAGACCCCCCGTTTAACAAAGCACAGGATGCGGATTATTTTTACTCTGTGAAATACAAAGATTCTTCATGGGGGACAATGCTAGAGAATAGATTGAGATTAGCGAAAGACTGGTTGAGTGAAAGAGGAAGCATCTTTGTTAGGTGCGATTACAATGGCAACTGGATCGCAAGGCCTTTGCTGAATCAGATTTTTGGAGACGAAAGTTTTACTAATGAGATACAGATAAATAGAAGCAAAATTGCAAGAGAAGGTGAAAGTCTAAATAGATTTGCTACTGCTACAGATAGCATTTTTTATTACCGAGCTAGTGAAAAATCAGTGTTCAACTCCATATTTAAAGAGAGAGGTAGAGAGTCAAACTGGATAGGTATGCATTCACCGTACCAATACAAATCGAATATAGAACGGATTATTTTGGACAGGGTCTGGTATCCGCCTAAGGGTCGGCATTGGTCTTTTACTCAAGAGAAGATTGGTAGGTTAGAAAAAGAAGGTAGAATCAGGATAAATCCTGATAGGATTTACATTGATGTTTTCGGAAATGAGGTTAAGGGAATGCCGGAGTATTTGGAGTCATCTATGGCTCCTTGTGATTCAAATTGGACAGACATTCCAGGCTATTCCCAAACCCAAGGTTTTCCCACGGAAAACTCTGAAATCCTTCTCAAACGTGTCATCGAATCCACGTCGAATCGTGATCATCTGGTCATGGATTTCTTTCTGGGTAGTGGTACTACCACTGCAGTGGCGCATAAGCTTGGGAGAAAATGGATCGGTGTGGAGATGGGCGAGCATTTCTATACTGTAGTTTTGCCTAGGATGAAGAAGGTTCTTGCTTATGATAAATCAGGAATATCGAAAGAGAAGGATGTTAAAGATAAATACAACAAAAACGCAGCAGGCGGTTTTTTCAAGTACTACGAACTCGAGCAATACGAGGATACGTTAAGAAGAGTAAAATATGAGGATTCGGATTTGTTTGATA
>Ga0209508_1001902_pt1 | contig 14976 bp, 12 predicted proteins | sample AD_UKC129_MetaG_FD_184427 | JGI IMG/M metagenome (GOLD analysis project Ga0209508, IMG submission 184427) | Active sludge microbial communities of municipal wastewater-treating anaerobic digesters from Canada - AD_UKC129_MetaG (SPAdes) (version 2) | ecosystem: Engineered > Bioreactor > Anaerobic... | reverse complement strand
ATCTTTTATAGTTAACTGCGACAGATTACGGCCTTTTCTCCACTTTGTCATCACAAGTAGGGGCAGCCTACGGCGTAAGATAAAAAATTGAAAACATAAAAAGAACAAAGACTACTGAGGAAGAAAAGCATCTTCCCCAGTGGATTTCCGATAAAAGATTTTGGGAATGACGAAAGAGGCGTCACCCCTAAATGGTTCTATCAGGGACCTAAAGTATTTAAGAGCAAAAACCTTTGGATGCCTGATAAAAGATTTCAGGCATGACAGATAAGGAAGATTCCCGATTACTGATTTCGGGAATAGAAATAAAAGAAGCCCTTCGGGGCAGAGGTTAGAGTAAGGATGAATTCAAAATATAAGGGGATTACTCCTCTATTATTATAAAAGATTAGCAGTTGAGCAATCCCCTTATAAAAAACGCCTGTAAGAAGAAGCTATCCTTCTCTTCTACCTTTTAAATACTGGTCAAAGAAGACCGCGAGAACGATAAGCGCACCTATTATAATTTGCATGATAAAAGAAGTTTAAATCCCACATAGTTCAGATAAAACGGATAGCTCTACTCTATTCACCTCCCACTTTATACCGTTTAAATCCCACATAGTTCAGATAAAACGTTTGAAAAAGCTTCTCGGTATTTAATTCAAGAGCGTTTAAATCCCACATAGTTCAGATAAAACAGCTTCCAATATAGTGAACCATTTTACCTTTGAACGTTTAAATCCCACATAGTTCAGATAAAACTCTCTTCATCGTCAAAGGTGCGTTTACTTGTTTTCTGGTTTAAATCCCACATAGTTCAGATAAAACCTGCTGCATAATATTACCAGAGCTCGAGGGAGGAGGTTTAAATCCCACATAGTTCAGATAAAACGTTGTTTATCAATCGACATGGATGAAACTCTTAATAAGTTTAAATCCCACATAGTTCAGATAAAACGCAAAAATAACAGAACCGTCTCCGCCTTACGTTCAAGTTTAAATCCCACATAGTTCAGATAAAACCCACATCTTGCAGTTAGCAAATTACCACCAGATGACCGTTTAAATCCCACATAGTTCAGATAAAACCAAACAAACTACAATTCAGTGTGTTAGCTGAAAAAGAGTTTAAATCCCACATAGTTCAGATAAAACAAGAATTTTTAAAGTTAAGCATGGAGAGAATAGCAAGTTTAAATCCCACATAGTTCAGATAAAACGGTGAGAGATATAAGAGAACTATGGTAATGATGTATCGTTTAAATCCCACATAGTTCAGATAAAACGTTACAAAACTTAATAGGTAAAGAAGCGTTTGTAGAGGTTTAAATCCCACATAGTTCAGATAAAACTGGAAACTTTTTTATTATATTTGTAAAAAATAACGTTTAAATCCCACATAGTTCAGATAAAACGGCGAGGAACGATTGTTCATTGCCTCCGGTAACGAAGGTTTAAATCCCACATAGTTCAGATAAAACATTCTTGCTCAACCGCCGATAACCGTTCCTCAATAGTGTTTAAATCCCACATAGTTCAGATAAAACGGCTTACGAAATTATTGCTATCCTTATAGCAATTTTGTTTAAATCCCACATAGTTCAGATAAAACATACTACAACATTTACCGCAAAGACGATAATACCGAGTTTAAATCCCACATAGTTCAGATAAAACACTATTCTGAGGCTGACACTGATGTTTATTGATAAAGTTTAAATCCCACATAGTTCAGATAAAACTAAATATCGAGCCGGGAAGCGTAGACCTTATTTTTAGTTTAAATCCCACATAGTTCAGATAAAACTTAACTTAACTTTACTTAACTTGTAGGCTTTACTGTGTTTAAATCCCACATAGTTCAGATAAAACTTATAAAAATAGCCGTTAACGAAACGTTAGAAATTTGTTTAAATCCCACATAGTTCAGATAAAACGCATTTAAAAAAGTAGAGTTCATTCCCGTTAGAGATGTTTAAATCCCACATAGTTCAGATAAAACGCATTTACAACGAATCTAAGAAAAAGAACTTCTCAGGTTTAAATCCCACATAGTTCAGATAAAACCTTCCCCAGGTCTTCAAAGAATCCTACAATCTCTTGTTTAAATCCCACATAGTTCAGATAAAACATTTGACACAGGAATCTGAGAGGGGTAAATGACTTTGTTTAAATCCCACATAGTTCAGATAAAACCGAGAAAGCGCTAAACATTGCATTAAATAAAATAACGTTTAAATCCCACATAGTTCAGATAAAACGGCGAGGAACGATTGTTCATTGCCTCCGGTAACGAAGGTTTAAATCCCACATAGTTCAGATAAAACATTCTTGCTCAACCGCCGATAACCGTTCCTCAATAGTGTTTAAATCCCACATAGTTCAGATAAAACGGCTTACGAAATTATTGCTATCCTTATAGCAATTTTGTTTAAATCCCACATAGTTCAGATAAAACATACTACAACATTTACCGCAAAGACGATAATACCGAGTTTAAATCCCACATAGTTCAGATAAAACACTATTCTGAGGCTGACACTGATGTTTATTGATAAAGTTTAAATCCCACATAGTTCAGATAAAACTAAATATCGAGCCGGGAAGCGTAGACCTTATTTTTAGTTTAAATCCCACATAGTTCAGATAAAACTTAACTTAACTTTACTTAACTTGTAGGCTTTACTGTGTTTAAATCCCACATAGTTCAGATAAAACTACTTCCGAAGCAGTTCAGGGAGCTATTGAAGATTGTTTAAATCCCACATAGTTCAGATAAAACAAAGATATGCCGACCTAAATACACAGTTAACTGCTAGTTTAAATCCCACATAGTTCAGATAAAACGCCACACTGTTCCTACCCTCAGAACTGTTTAATGACGTTTAAATCCCACATAGTTCAGATAAAACGCTGATACCCTATATCATCTCTAGACATACTACTAAGTTTAAATCCCACATAGTTCAGATAAAACTGGTTACTACTTCAGGATTAGTTACTGATTTAATTAGTTTAAATCCCACATAGTTCAGATAAAACTTTTACCGATTGGATACTGGAAGACCTTGCAATCAATGTTTAAATCCCACATAGTTCAGATAAAACAGTGTCCCCCTCCCCAGTCGGCAAGCGGGGGGAGACGTTTAAATCCCACATAGTTCAGATAAAACCTGATTGGTATACTTATCTTTTTTATCTTCTTCACTGTTTAAATCCCACATAGTTCAGATAAAACTTAATTTTTATATACTTCAATAAGCTTCTTAATATCGTTTAAATCCCACATAGTTCAGATAAAACCCCACTGCTTTCCCAAAAAAAATAATAGGGATAACATAGAATCTGTAAAGAAAAGAGGTGGCTTTGGTGAAAGAGAAACAGGGCTCAAAAAAGCGATTTGTGCATCGAACCCCCAATCGTGCTTTCCAAAATCTTACAAAAATACAGCCAAACCCCTGTATAAAGCTCTTCTCAGGTAATCCATTAACAATAATCCCCGATGCATCACAGTTGATATCACTGAATAAGATTAAAAACACCCTCCTTCTCCTGGCCAATAATCAGCTTTTTGCAATTATCCTGTAGCTCTAAACGATATACATAAATTGAGTCGGTGTCTTCCTTGATAACCCTCTTCAGTTCTTGTAAACATTTTCCAAGTTTGCCCTCTCCAATTTCTCCTTCAAAAACCGAATTTTGCACCCAATTTAAATATCGCTTAAGAATCTTTCTTACTCGATTAACTCTTTCTTCCCCCACATCGTAAGTTACAATGCAATAAGGCATTACCACCACGCCTTAAAAGGGGCATACATTTCATCACCAAGAAGATGCCGAATGAGTTTATAACATTCAAGACGTAAAAGAGTCCGATAGGAAACCTTTCTCCTAAGACGGCGGTGCTTAAAGGTAGTCTTTAGCTTTTGGTCAAAGGCTTTAAGAAATTCTTTACGCCCTTCATCATTCAGGTAACAACCGTTGAGGTCCTGGTCAAAATCATCTGTAGTGATAACACCAGTATTAATCAGACGAAAAATTATTGGGTCCACAATCAGGGGTTTGAAAATTTCGGATAGATCAAGACACAGAGAGAAGCGCCTTTCTCGAGGCTCATGAAGATAGCTAATAGTAGGGTTGAGCTGAGTCCGATAGCATTCTGAAAGAATAGTAGTGTATAGAAGAGAATTACCAAAAGAAATTAGAGCATTTATCGGATTGGAAGGAGGACGTTTTTCTCTTTTCTCAAAATAGAAATCCTCTTTCAAAAATAGATTAAAAGCCTGATAATATGCTTCTTTAGCCCGCCCCTCACAACCCATAAGTTCAGCAATGGTCTCCATAACGCATGCTTTCCCAAATTCTTCCTCTATCTTTGCTATAAAAGATTCAGTTCCAGAGTATTCCCGGAGGTTACGCTTTGCATGGAACATAGCACCTTCAACAAAAGCCAGGGCTAAAAAGAGACGCCTGTGAGGGTCAAGGTAGTGTTCTACCTGACGCACAAGAAGCTCTCCAGAAACGTTTTTATCCCGAGGCAGAAAAGTACCACTGTAATTACCATAATAATTATAAATATGCAAAGGCTTATTCTCCCGAGCAAGAAATACCAGCAATTCTTTATTGAAATTCACCTGGCCAAAAATATGGATGGACTCAACGTCTTCAACCGGAATTGCCTTTCGCTCCCCATTCTCTCTTTCAATTAGAATAGTATTTTCATTCCTTTTCAGAGTGCCACTGCTCAGGATATAATAAGGTTGCATTCCGCTCACCCAAAACAAAATTCAAAATAGGCACATTTCTTGCAATAAGGCTTCCTAACAGCTTCCGGTGGAGATGGTTGAGAGATAAGCTTCTCAATTTCTTTAATAGCATCTTCCAGTTCGCAAACCATCTCTTCGGTAAGAATCACTTCTTTGCTCTTCCGTAACTTCGGGTAAGAAAGAATACCTTTCTTTTCAATACCCAGGCTTCTCAAATAATAAAGGTAATAGCCAATTTGCATCATACTTGCTTTTTCCAGGGCTTGACTATATTTAACCTCCCGAATGCTATCCTCATCTACAATATCGATGGCAATAAGGTCATTGATGGTAATCCTCCTCTTTTTCCTCCTCGGGTAGCTGCTCTCGTCAAGAAGTTTTCCTAATAAAACCCGGTCTGACTCCTGCTCCATCTGGATACCTCGGTCAAAGAGCCAGAGTTTACGCTTACAGACAAAAAAGTAATTTATCTTAACTCCAGTGAGGTGGAGAGAGTCAGCAGATATTGCCATTACTATTTACCTTTTCTCTCTCTTCCTTTCTTTTTTCGCTAAAACCAGCCTCACAATCATAACCTCCGGGAACAATAAAAATGTCTCTAATCCAGCGTTCAATAGGGCGTTCGCTAAGAAGCTTCTGTTCTTCCTTAGAAAGAGCATTGAAAAGCCGATAAAAAGCCTTGTCCCTCTCCCCGACTGTTTTCCCCACTGAACCCCAAGGGATAGAAACGAGATATTTTGACAGAATCTCCCGCTTAAATAGTGTATAAATAGACTCCCTTTTTTCAGGATAAGTCTGGAGAAAACGGATAACATCTCTACAAAAGGGCTCAAAAAGCTCTTCGGGAATAACTGATATATCCGCAATTTCTCTGAAGGTTTTCTGCGCTTCACTTTTCTTTGAGGACATCCACCCGACATCGAGAAGATCGAGGGTATCAAAAAAACTCTTTAAATATCCTCCATCTCCTCTTAAACTTGAATAAAACAAAGCAACTAAAGCATATTTATCATACTCTGACAACTCCACTTCCATTTTGTCTACTTTTTCCAACCAGTCACTATTCAAAAGCTTTTCATAATAAGTTTCTTTAGATTTCCCTGTTTTCTTGTCGCCACCCAAAAGAGGAGAAAACTCTTCTTTAAAAAAGTCCTCTACCTGAGCCTCATCGGTTCCGTCCCCCTGCCCTATTTTAGATAATAATGGCTCTGTATCTTCTATTTCCTTTTTCTTCCACAGCCATGCAAGGGAAAGCTTAATCAATTCCTCAGAGTAAACTTTCCCTCTTCCAGATTGAAGCCCTTCCTCAAAAACCCACACATAAACATTAGGCTCGTTGGAAAAAGCCCTGAATTCTTCTTGAGATATATCGTATTCCAGGTTATCGCTTTTATTCGTAACCTTTCCATCCCTATAGAAATATCTTCTCAGAACTCTTCCCATTCTTTGAATCAAAGCATCAAGAGGACAGATTTCAGTAAAGAGAACATCTGCATCTATATCCAAAGATGCCTCAACAACCTGTGTAGCCACAAGAATCTCGCCAATATTCTCTGAGGGAAGTTTGGGGTTTTTGAATTTCTCAATATATTCGGTTTCTTTGCTTTTCCTATCTTCAAAAGTAAAGCGAGAGTGCAACAAAAAGATGTTATTCTTTAGGGAAGAAGAGCAGGACTTCTCCACTAATTTTTTATAAACTTCTTGCGCAAATTGGACAGTATTTAAAATTACCAAGACTCTTTGACCGCTTTCAGCTTCTCTGATTATTTCCTCTATCTTATCTTCTGACAGCTCAAATATTGGAGACTTTTCTCCTTTTTTATTTTTTATTAGTTCCACTTCCAGCTTATGTTTAAAAATTTTCTGAAATTTATCTTTTTCATTTTCATAAATGTTTATCATTTTATAATCAGGGACTGATTCTTTTATCCTATTTTCTACGAATTTAGGCAATGTTGCCGTCATTAATAGAAATTTCCCACCCATTTTGTGCATCCATTCCATAAATTTAGTAACTATTGCACAAGCTTTCGGGTTATAAGCCTGTATTTCGTCAATTACAAGGCAAGAGTAAGAAAGAAGCGCAAACACTTTTTCATATCCAGGTGGCCTCAAAGCATAAGGGAAAAACTGGTCTCCAGTAGATATCATTACGGGATAGGAAAATTGCTTTGCAAGGTCATAAAGTTTTATTGTACCAGCTTCGTCAGTCTCTTGGCTTAACAAATACACATCAGCGTCCGAATGCAGAAGCCCGGTTTTATCTCCTCCAAACACTTCCTTTGCTCTTTTTTCATAAGTTTGGTTAACTGCTGAGCGGATAGGAAGAGTATAGAGAAGTTTTTCTCCCTTTGACCATAAAAAAGCAAATTCAGTCTTACCATACCCCGTAGGAGCAACAAGAATGACATTTTTATCTTTGTTATTTGCCAGGGTGCCAAACTGCCAGGCGTCATGCCCAATTTTGCCTGCAATCTCCTTCTCAATTTCATCTTCTGCTTTGGGTTCTATTTCTACCCTATCAAGACCTTCTCCCTCCTCTTCACACCATGACGCAAAGTGGTCACATCTCTGTAGGAAACCTGCTATTAATATCCACTCTTTCTTCGCTTCCCCCCTCAATGGTTCATAGTCAAATTTATAAGGAGGAAGGGCAAGATTTACAAAGCTTCTTCCATTTATAATGCTCTCGAGCCACTTTTTATTTATATCAATAAAATCCCTATATTCATTAAGTTCTGAAAATTCTTGATATAGATTGCTTTTTAGATTTTCTCCCCATTCTCCCAGCACCTTTTCGCACAACCTTACCAACACCTTGTTGCTTCCCAAAATAAACTCGTCAAAGCTTTCTCTCCAGTGATGATAAGCAATGGCTGAAATTATAAAATTAAAATAATCATCACCAAATTTGTTTTTTAGCTCATCTTTATCAATCCAAAAAATAGAAAACAGAGAATGAGGAACATCGTAAACTACATCCTGAGGCTGATATTCTTTATTACCCAGGGTTTTCATCTGAAAAGAAGGCAAAACTTTTCCCAGGTCATGCAAAAAGATAGCAGCTTTTGTCGCTTCTATTAAACCGCTACCATTATCTTCGTTTGACTTTTTCCTTATGTTTTCAAACACCTCCAGCACATCAGAAGTATGCTTCGATAAAGTTATTTTTTCTTTATTTTTATCATAGGACTTCGCTAAAATTTCTCTCATTTTTTAATCCCTCTTTTAAATTGCAAAGAATACAGGCACTTTTTCTCTGGAATCAAAATAAGTAGATATCTCTCCCAGATTCCCATCATTAAGCTTTGCCCTTATATAATCAAAATTTCTCACTCCATCTTTTATCCGGTAAAAAGTTGTAAGATTGTAAATTAGCCCATCAATATTCTGGAATTCAAGGTTACATCCTTCATCAAAAACCTTCTCAGGAATCCAGAAGAAATAACCATAGTTTCCGTTTATCTCTCGGACCTCAAGCTCGATTTTCTCCAACTCTTTTATTACAATCCAATCTTCAGATCTTCCAAGATGTAGGGGGGAAGACTTACCAGTTGTGGGATTTTCAAATCTTTGCTTGATTTCGTCCAAAAAGGCATTATCATCGTGATATAGGTAGACTAAAACTTGAACGTCATTTAAGATGTCTACAGAGCAAGGAATCTGCCCCCCGATGTGTTCGATATGTCCCGAAACAAATCTGTTATCTACAGAACCAAACCTATTTAAATGCGAGCTTTTATTTAAATTGCGGAACCATATATATTCAGTGCTTTTAACCTGGAATTTCCCGCACACCCCTATTTTAATCTGTTTAAGTTTGTGGTAAGAGCAATCGCAGCCTTCTCTGATACAGGGTTCTTCTTGACCAGGTAAGTTCTTTATTCCCAAAATATTTGCTATCAAGCCAAGAACCGTAGAGTATGGAGGAAGAGGATAAGTATGCCTTCTTTGATAAGTAAATGGCATCCTATAATGAGCTTGAGGTTGGTATATTTTGATTTTTAAACTGCCAATTTTAGAATCCATATCCCTATCCTTTTTTCAATGTTCACTAAAACCCGACAAAGAACTGCCGTTCAATTCTTTAAGAAAATCATCCCAGTTGTCTGTTGCTCTATCATCTTTTATATCCCCATCTATTTTGACTCTTTCACTATCCATTAGAAATACTTTTCCATCAATCCAGCCATTATTTAAAGCATCAGAAATTCCCATGACCTCATAGGTTTTCTCACCAACCCGGCTAAGTTCAAGATAAGGGTGAAATACTGGAGATGGGACTTTTACATATCCGGCAATTAAAAACAGAGGAACAATCGTGTTGGACTCATTGCTTGATTGGGCATAAAGGCCGTTTTTGATAGCATTGAGAATCTCCATAATACGCTTTTTCTTTTCTTCTTCACTGACTTCAAAAGTTACTTTGTATTTATTACTATCACTTATCTTTAGCCATTCAATTGTTCCACCTTCAACTGTATATCTATTATTTTCTATATCCACAGGTTTAGCATTTTTTACTTCCTTCCTATCATTATCTGATAATCTTATTTCTATTATCCCATTATCAAACTTGGGCTCTTCCGTTATCCACCCATCTTTTCCTAAAATATCCACATCAATAGCAAAACTCACCTTATAGAATGAAAAATGCTCTTCTTTATTGTAAGGATTAGGAGTTACGCTAAGTCCTTGCTTTATCCCCCGATTCACGAGGTCATGGTTAGCATAAAAAGCCATGTCTCCTTCATAAGGGTCTAAACTAATAGCTTTCGTAATCCCTACCGGAGCTTTTCTGGTAATCGAAGCTTGATTGCCTATGGTATACATATAGCCAAAGGCATCAAGTTCAGGACTGGTTAAAATATCATCCTTTGTTATATCAAATTGGACAACGTCACCCTGCCCTGTCACTAAGCTCGGCTTCCAATTATAAGACTTTACCAGGGTTTCAAAAAGATAATGTCTTATAGCTGGTTTTCCAATGAAGCTAACTATCTTATCCCCCATTTTCAGTTTTTTAATAGAAAGAATATTTCCACCAATTTTTTCATCTCTATTCAACGCTGAGCTTTCAAAAATGACAGTAAGAGTTATATGTTTTAATTGAGTTTTATTAATATTATTCATTTTTATACCTCCTATTTTTAAATTTTCTAATTCAACCCAAAAGTCCACTTAAAAAAGAGTAAATAAGAGTCTTGAAACTCTCTATTGAATATCTGGGATTGAAGGCTTTTACAAGATTCTGATTTATCTCTTGCTGAGCATTAGCAAATTCTCTCAAGATTATGTAAAAAACCTCATCTCTCTTACCCATCCTCGTTAGCTCGAGCAACCTAAAAGTCAGACCCCTGGGCATTTTTTTCTCTTTATCATAAAATCTTTCATAAACTGCAGATGCAGATTTTCGCAACTCCCATCCATGAGCTCTTAACTTGTCACATAATTCGCTGATATTCTGGAGCGATATATCATTGTTAAGCCTTTCGAGCCTACTTTTATTTTCACCTTTTGCATTTTTTGCCGCGTATTCCAATATTTTTTCCAACTCAAACCCAATTTTTTTGTAATCGTCAACCGCTTTTTTAAACAAAGGAGACTCGATCTCGTTTTGGTTTATATGCTCCATTAAATCCTTTTTTATCTCCTCAAAGTTAAAATTATCACTCATACATAAACCTCCTTTTTAGCCTTTTCCTCAATTAATGCATAAAGCTTGAAGAGTTTTTGAGAAAAGGAAATTAAGTTTTCTTTATTCTTCTTAAGCCTAACTTTATCATTTGTAAATTTTTTCTCCTGTTTTCCTCTTTCTTTTTCTGGTTTTAGGGCAATCTTAAAAATCCTTTCTGCAAGCTCCAAAATTCCTCTAAAATTACCATCCAAAACCAGGTTTAAGACACTGAACTCTCCAACGTCATCTAACAAGCTGGCAATGTTATTGTCAGAAAGAAGAAGTACAATTTCATAAGGTAAAGAAAAGAAATCTATCGTACTACCACTTTTACTGACCACCTCAATATTCATCATTGTCCATTTTCCGAGTTGAATATGAAACTTTAAAACTGCTTCAATAAGAGATATACCAAGAATTTCTTTTGTGGTTTTAAGTTTTTCTTTTTCATAAACTTCTCTTGCATACTTATTTAAATACCACATTACTTCAAAAGATGGCGCGTTTATAAAGATTTCTGAACCATCAGAAAGAGAAATAAAAGAAAGATGCGAACACAAAAGAATAAAGCTACAACGATCGCAGACAAGTGAGCCTGTTTGGCCATCATTGTTCCAGAATGAGTTAGGCATTCCTTTAATACTTGCAGACGAGCCTAAAAATTTAGAATGTTCCGAAGAAAAGGTATTCTTATACCCGAAGGTCACATTATGATCGTTACAGAAAGAGCACCGCATCAGAGAGGGATATGATGCCAAAATCGCTTCTGTCACAAATTCATCAAACCTTTGTAAGGTGGGTCTTGAGTCATTTTTCGTTGCTGTGAAAATTTTATTCGAATCAGCATTAAAAAATCCTCTATAGTAAGCATTAAAAAGTGTTCCCCAAACTCCTTTAATTAACTCGGGTAAATCTGAGTTTTTGTCAATATTTTTTTTCTTGTCCTCGGACAACAAGATTTCCCAACTTTCTCTAAACCAGTTTAGAGAAAGTTGGGAAATTGGTATTCCTTCAATATCCACTTTTTGAGAAATAACATTTTCCAGTCCAGATAATCTAACTTCCCCACTCTTAAATAGATATCTTTCAATTTCACAGTTCGCGCTTTCTAATACCCGTAATAACCCTACTACTCCTGCGTTATACAGCCAATTGCCAGGATAAAGAACAATCTCACTCATTACACCACCTCCAACATTCCAAAACCTTGAGAGCGACGCCGACCTATTCCCAGAACCTGGATATCGTTTAAGTCTCCTGGGTCTCCTTGAAGAATAAAGCGGCCACTGAAGCAGGTGAAAGTGTAAACTCGAGAGGTTTCTTCCCTTTCTCGAATAGCATGCTTGACCACTTCTTTTCGGATGCTAACCGGCTGAAAATCAAGTTTTTTCCGGAGTCCTTCTCCCCGAACACCTCGAAGCAAAGCATTAGCATAGTAATTGAGCTCCTTCAAAAATTGTTGAGTTTGAGAAGTAGGAAGAAGAGGTTTCCCGGTAGAGTCTTCAATAAGAACAGGAGAAAGCGTTTGAAAAAGGGCAACCTCCTGAGTGATTGGTCTATCTTTAATGGGGATAATCGACGTAGGATATGGTAAAGTAAAATCTCCTTTAGAGAAAGGATAAATCGACCTATCTATCACACCGTTATAAAAATCTACAAGCAGTTCCATATCGGATGTAGAAAAATAAAATGCCAGAGGCGAATTGAGAATAAACCAATCTTTATCTTCCTGGAAACTTTCGCGGTCATGGATGAAACGCACAGCAAAACAAAAAGGTTTAGGCATTTTATTGCTCCTCTGGCGATCAAAGTGAAATAGTCGAATAAAACGTTGCTCCCCCGATGGAGTGGCTCGCAGTGCTTCTTTGAAGAAACTCATAAAAGCATTACGATAAAGAAGCGGCACTCTCTCAACCTCAAACTGAATTTGCAAACGCAAAATTATCCCACCTCCAAACTTTAACTAACAAAGATAAACCACCTTCATTCGGTGATTTTCCAATAATCATCTTTTTCCGGGAAAATAGCAATTGCTGGCACTGTCTTCAAAATACCCAGGGCTGTTTCATAAGTTAGGAAATCGGCAAAGCTTCCTATTCCTTCTATAATTTCCAACTCCGCAGGACGCCGTTTGGGGTTCACTTCGACTACCATGAAGTTCCTGAATTTTTCATCAAGAGCCACGACAATCATGTATTTGACGTTTTGGTCATCTGGATCTGGTTCTATCAAAGATTGTATTACTGTCCCTCGAAATTTAACTTTTGCGAATTCTGGAATCTCCAGATTATGATATGCTTCTTCTAAGGAAATTGCTTCCTGTTGCTCCTCAGCACCACTAGAAATTGTCGCAAATAGGAGCGACAAGACTATAACTATAAAAAGAAGATAGTTTTTTCGCTTCACTCTACCCCTCCCCTCTCTTTACTGAGCCAGTATTTCAAAAAACTCGAACACCTCAGGTAGCTTTAATAATAACCTTTTCCCTTACACTGCTGACAAACTCCGGTGCCAAAACACCACATACAAGGTTGGTCACTTGGTTTTCCGTATCCGGGATAAGCATGCTTTCCCGAACCACTACAGTATTTACAACGGCCAGTGCCTTTGCACTGAGGACAAACTCTGTCTTTATTAGTTTTCATTCCGTTATCCATAATTCCACCCCAAAATTTATTTTCAATGATAAAGGATATTTTTCCACCTTCTTTTCCATCATACGCAATGGGGGTGTCACTTCCTGTCGCTGTGATAAATTTCCTGTAATTTTTCAATTTCTTTTTCGACTTCTTTTCGCAAGTATTCAGGTTCCAAAATCTCGGCATGAGTGCCGTAACCTATCACCCAACGTTTAATTTCTTCGGGGTGGCCACAAATGGTGAAAATAATTCCTCCATCAGGTAACTCTTCTATCTCTTGAGTAGGATGCCAAATACGCTCTTTTATCCAGGCTGCTTGGTAACTGTCAAAACGAATGCGTATCGGGGTAGCTTCCCCCCGATACATCCGAAAAGCCTGGCTTAAATAGTCTCGGGGAGAAAAATCTGGAGGTCGCGTAAAGCTTTCTTCCAGTATCTTTACTTCCTGCACTCGGTCTAAAGCAAAGTCTCGAATTTCGCCTCGCAAGTGGCAGAAACCGCAAAAATACCACACCCCTTCAAAATTATAAATATGATAGGGGTCTACCTTGCGCTCACTAACCTGACGAGAAGAAAGGCTATAATAACTAATTAGAACTCTCTTCCGCTCGGTTATAGCTCTAAAAAGTTCACTAAAAACCCGGCTTACATCTACTCGCATAGCCAGAGGCACCAGGAAAGGAGAGAGCAACATTTCAAAATCTTCATAGTTCATCTGCAGACTATCGGGCAGTGCCAGCTTTAACTTTTCTCCTAAGTGATTAAAAGTCTCTTCTAAGGGTGTGCCCCTAAACTGTTCGGCAACATTAAGGAAGATAAAAAGAGCCAGCATCTCACCTTCGGTAAGGTTAGGAAAAGGCACTGACCAAGGTCGTTCAAAATAATAGCCCCGGTGCTCTCGGTCGTAAGCAATGGGAGCACCAAAGTCATCTCTTAGCGCTTCAATATAGCGGTCAACGGTACGTTGACTAACTTCGAGGGTATCTGCAAGCTGGGAAACACCGGGATAAGTATCTTTCTGGATTTCCTGAACAATACGGTAAAGTCGAAAAAGTAGCGAACGTTTGGAAAAAACATTATGGTAACGAGTAGCTTTATCTTCTTTAAGAGTTTTCGTTTCTTGAATCTTTTCTCCACCTCCTGTATTTAATTAACCAATGTGATAGGTTACCTCTCTCCTCCGGGCTCAATATTCTCGCTCAACTTGAATCGGCGATACTCTACTATGTTTTACAGGAGGCAGGGCAATATCTTCACCGGCTTTATAAACAGAAAAACTATTAAAAATACTTTCCCAAAATACACTACTGGAGAAAAGTCAACTTTTTAGCGGAATTAATATCATATCTATTACATAGATTATTAAATAAAAATCTCCTCCGCTGATAAAATGAAATTCTTTTATCAGCTCCCGCTTATAAAAAGGTTCAGAACTACTCTCGCTACAAAATCTGCTAAAGCCTAAAAAGACAAACTAAAAAAGTTACAAACTCAGGGTTACCACGCAATCGATGTGACGGGCTTACAATGACAACATTCAAAAATAATATTCCATAAATTTTGCGATTAACCACAATGAAAGCTAAGTTTTTCATAGTCATCGAGCTTACAATTTTAGAGAGGATAAAAAAGAGCTCTTTGAAATCCTGGCGCGCCCGAGAGGATTTGAACCTCCAACCTACGGCTCCGGAGGCCGTCGCTCTATCCGATTGAGCCACGGGCGCGTAGTCGAAAACTTTTAATCTAACCTGTGGCTATTTTATATTTTATACCTTTCTCTGTCAATGAACGCTCGGTTTGGGGTGGTCATCTTCCCCCGTTTAAGCTATTTATAGTGCCTGCAAAAAAACAAAATAGCCTACGACGTAGGAACAAAAAAAGGGACTAAAAAGATTAAAATCACTGAGGGAAC
>Ga0209508_1001898_pt1 | contig 14996 bp, 26 predicted proteins | sample AD_UKC129_MetaG_FD_184427 | JGI IMG/M metagenome (GOLD analysis project Ga0209508, IMG submission 184427) | Active sludge microbial communities of municipal wastewater-treating anaerobic digesters from Canada - AD_UKC129_MetaG (SPAdes) (version 2) | ecosystem: Engineered > Bioreactor > Anaerobic... | reverse complement strand
AATATCCCAGATGATATGATAACAAAAAATAATATTTTAGATATATTAATACCGGAAATTAGAAAGATAGTTGATGAATCAGAAATAGATAAATATATAAATTATTTAAAAGGAGTGTGTATATAATATGGAATTTAATGAAGCAAAAACAATTATTCGTGAAGGATTGAATTTGGTTAATTCAGATCTATATGACAAATTTTATGGGTTAGATATTGTACCTGTAGTTGGATTTTTTAATAAAGAAATAGATAGGGTAGAAAAATAGTTATCAAATGATATTATTATACAGCAACTCAATATTGATTATATTAATCAAGTAATTTATCCATTTTTAAATCAGATACACTATATTTTATCCAATTTCAAGCACGATCAAAATTTTAGACGATTCGCAGAATAGATTATATTGTTTTTATCTAATTGGATTAAATTATTAGACAAAAACAATGATATATTAATGACTGTAAAATCTCAATTAGAACAATATATTAATATGATTCATAATGACTTATTAATGTGGTATTCGTTGATGGATTTGATTTTAGAAGCCAATAAATAGTCGGATACATTAAAGAAATGGAATTCGTTTAGACCAGCAGGATTTGAAGTAGCACCACATATGTTTGATATATTAACTGAAAATAAGAAAGATGGTGGTAGTTGTGAGTGTAAATAATATTGTTAAAGATCTGGTATAGGTTGAATTGGAGTCTAGTGGTGTATGTAATTTAAATTGTAGTTATTGTTATATACCTAAAGATGTATCTATACAAGGCAAAATAAATCAGTCAATCATTAAAGCAATTGAGAATGGTGATTATTTGAAATATATTGAAAAATTGTTTGGTAATAAATTAGAAAGTTTATCATTATGGGGAACAGAACCAACATTGAATATCCCAGTAATGATAAAATATAATTTCTTTGATGATTTGTTTAGACTAGAACCAAATTTAAATTCCATTTCTTTATCTACCAATTTAATATCGAACTATAATAGATTATATCAATTTTATGAGCATATAAATCAATTAGCCATTAAATATAATAAACCAAATTTCAAAATAGATGTGCAATTAAGTATAGATGGGCATAAACCAATTACAGATAAAAATCGTGGTAATGGTATGACAGAAAAAATATTAGATACTTTATATCAATTGTAGGATTTATATTCTAAGCCAAATGACATATTTTCTAATATTACAATTTATCATCATTTTAAGCCCACATTTGATGGTAAAGATATAGAATTCATGATATCAAATGAATCTGAGATAGATAATTATATATCATTTTTTAATGATATTTGTGCTAAATTCCAAAATGTAAATTCAAAAATAAGATTTTCTAATTATATTACTCCAACATTGTAGTTACCAGAAGAATTTGATATGCAAGATGGGATTAATTTTGCTAAATTGATTGATTTATTTATTGATAGAACACATAAATATAATAAAAATTCATTTGCATATGTGAATGTTCCATACGAAGATAGATTTAAAATGACGTTATATAATTATCCATCATTGAATACAAATTTATCACGAGGTAATTCTGTGTATACTTGTAGTTAGGGTGACACTATGGTTGGTATATCCTCAAATGGGAATATTGGAATGTGTCACCATTTGTTTTTTTTGTATGATAATAATTTTAATGAGATGTGGATGAATATGGATTCGTATAAATTCAAAAATAAAGATATGAAATATGTAATAGAAAAATATTTGCCACATATTGATAATTATAATGATATAATACGATTTTTTTATTCAATACGAACATATCATGATTATATTAGATTCAAAATTGATAACACATAGATGATGCTATATAGATTAAAAAAATATGGGCATTGTAAAGATAGTTTGATTTATCAATCTGAGGAATATGTTTATTTATTTTCATTATTCTTAATCTCAGCATTTGCTTGCCCAATAGTTAATTTATTAAGTACTGGCACATTTGAGATGTTACCAATATCTATTTTTAATATTTTTGCCAATGGTTAGTTTGAAAAACTATTCAAATATGTGATTGGAAGTGGTAGAAATGAATAATTATTATAAAGAAATAGATAAATTATAGGAAAATGAGTTTAGAGATGTGGTATTAAGATCTTGCCAAATAATGTATAAACTTAATTCTGGAGAATTACAAGAATCAGAATTAAGTGATAATGATAAATTGAGAAAAGAAATGTTTACTAATTTAGAATTAAATTTAGGAAATACATGTTCACTTGCATGTACTTATTGTTATTTAAATAAATATGGAGATACTCTTGGAGAATATGGGTTATACCCAAATAAAACTAATGATGATAATATTCATTTGAGAAATATAGAAAAATATTTGCGATTTTTGATTAAAAATGATTAGGCAGTTGAATCAATTGAGCTATATGGTGGAGACCCATTGTTTAGAAGTATTGGATTTAAAGTATTAGATTTGATATATAATATTTATAAAAATGTAGATTCAAGTTATAGACCAAAATAGGTTGTTATTCCATCAAATATGACATGGATATAGTTTGATTCAAAACTAAATAAATTCGATGAATTTTTCAATAAATTCAAATCAATTGGCATTTATTTAATTGTTAGTATATCATTTGATGGGATTTTAGAAAATGAAAATAGACCATTGATAAATCCCAATATGAGTAAAGTTATTAATCGTGATGATGTATATATAGATAAAATATTCAAATTTTAGAAAAAATATAATTGTGGATTCCATCCGATGATATATTCTAATCATATAGATAAGTGGATAGATAATTTTATATGGTTTCAAGATAAATTTAAAGAATATGATATATACCCATTTGTATTATATTTATTAGAAGTTCGAAATGCAGAATGGAATAAATCACAAATAATTGATATGGGTATATTTATGAGGTTTTTAGTTAAATATTATTTAGCAAAATTTTAGAAGAATGACCCAAAATTAGCATAGAAAATGATATTTAATAATAGACTAGATTTTAATATTTTAACTCATGGATTTAATAGTATTGGTCGAGGAATAGGATGTACATTACAAACATCATTTCAGTTAAATACATCAAATCTTTCCATATCAGCTTGCCATAGAAATAATTATAAATATTTAGTGGGATATAGTTTAAATCTTGATGACAATTTAGACTTGTATATTGAATAGCATAATTATGAATATATATCAACTCTAAAATCTTTTCATGTAGCAAATCAGCCATATTGTGAATCATGTTAGTTGAAAAATATATGTTTGGGATTATGTCCAGGGTCACAATTAGAAACTTTTGGTAATCCATTTGTTCCCATACCCAGTACATGTATGATGGAACATTTTAAACATGCAGGAATTATATATACAATGTAGGAAACTGGTATATTATCTTATTGGGAACCTCAATATTTTAATACATATACGTATATTAGAAATTATGACAATTATAAACAAAATATGATATTTAATTATCTGGCATTTATAAGTCAAAATAATTTGCATGAAATGATTAAATTAAATGATAACAAAATAGATGCCATTTGTTAGAGGTGACATTATTATGCCATTAGTGTGGAACGATAATTTAAATCAAGGGTCATATATTAAAATAAATGATTTTGTTAATAATTTAAAAACTATTGCCAAAAAATATTTAGGGCAAGAAAGTTGTAGTACATATGATGTCACTACATTATTATCACAACGTGGATATACATGTACTACATTATAGAGTGGTAGTGTTGCCAAATAGAGCGATATAAATAATTTGCGAAGTGTATTAGATACTTTCTATGATAATTATTGCAATAGTGAATATACATCATATCAAAGTACTGTAGAAACATCACATAGACGTACTGTTTATAATACTAAGAATTCACCAATACATACTACTCGTTACAGTAATCAAAATAATACTCAAAATGTAACAGTATGTGATCAAGATTATATTGGAGTAAATTATCAAAATTATATATCATTGGGCTAATGCTTATTATTATGGAGGGACATATATGCCATTAACTTGGACAACAACAATATCATCTGGAAATTTAATTACATCGTCAGCAATGATGGAAATTAAAAATAATATGGATATTACATATGATAAATTATGTTATACTCACTATTCGACACAAGATTTAACCAAAGATTCTACAGTACGTGGATTATAGTATACAGGAGAACTTACTAGTAATGATTTATCGCATTATATAGATAATGATGGAACAATTAATACATTAAGACGATTTGCTAATTATTCTAACTATAATGTACCTTGATCCGGAGGTATAAATATATGAAATTTTCTATATAGACGGATACGGTTATAGGTCAAGCAATTGAATAGAATAAAGTGCCAGTACCATTAACTATTATTATACCCTCATCTGGGTATAAAGTATTTGTTAATGGATTAGAAATTTTGCCATCTTCTATGAAGACGTTTAGTGGCACTGTACCTACAATATATATATCAAATGGATTACCTACTATTATAAATTGGTCATTTACACTAAAAACACATCCAAATATCTTTGTCAATAATGAGAATTAGTGCTTATAGGAAATTGATAGTCAAATAAATTGTTAGATGACGTATTCACCATGTTAGAATAATATAAATGTTGAAAATAATGGATAAGGGTGGATTGGTAATAATGTCTGAAATTGATAAAGTTAAAAAAATGCTTATAAAAAACAAAGAATATCTTGGAAATGATGGGAAAGTATTAAAAGGAACAGATTAGTCACTCAAATTTGATAAATTTTATGGCATTTTTAAAGAATTAGATTTAGACGGTAATACATTTAGATCTATTGACAACATTTTTGATTTATATAATGAAAAAATTTCTATATGTTTATTGACAAAACGAAATGAACGAATATTTAATCACACATTTGGGTCTGGGTTAAATGATATGGTATTTGAAACATTGAATAGTTTTGTTACATCTCAAATTACAAAAGAGATTGAGAGCGTTATTCATTCACATTTGCCAGAAGTTACTATAGAAGACATTCAAATACGTCAAACTGATGATGACCATAAAACTCATATAATACTTACATATTCATTGAGTATGATACAACAGAATAATATTGTATCTATTACAATATGATAAAAAAAGGAGGGAATGGCATGTTTATCTCTATCCTATAGTGGATGGAGTATCCTGTGCCTGACATAGATGAATAAATTTCTAATTGATATTTACATATAGTATAGACATGCTTTATCATTTTTGCAAAATATATTGACACATGTTGGAATTTATTTGCATATTTCAATGTGTGTATTAATAGATATAATATCAGAATAGTGGATAAAAACTGTTAAATATGTACCAATATTATTAAATAAATGTAAAAGCTGGGTGTGTAGTTTTTTTAGATATATCTATGATGGGATTAAACTTATATTGGTTGGTATTAATAATGTATTTGTTAAGCTAAATGATAAAATTTCAAATATAATAGAGGAACGAAATAGAAATATAGTATCAAAGAAGATAGAATCTAACGATTTGAATTATTATTAGGAATTAATTAAAGAATATTCTTCTACTCAGGTTTTTCAATTCTTTAAGCAATTATATTTTAAAAAACAAATTCATAATTTAGATTATTATGTTAAATTAATAAAGAAAACTAAAAATGAATTTTTACATGGATTTAATATTTATGTTGATTCGATTATTGATAAAAATTATACTGTCTTGCAATTATTTTATCTATTAGAGATATACAATTATTTATTAATTTACTCAAAATAGAATGACATAAAAATTATTCCGCATGAAATTACATTTGATAGTAAATTATTATTATTTTTTAATGAGTATATTAAACAAAATATCATTGATATCAAATATAACAACACACTTGATGATGTAATTGATATTCAAATAAAAAATCCAAATTTTTATAATATATATATATTAGATTTTTATACTAATGATATTGGTAGAATACAACTACCAAATATTTCAATTATATATGACACAGAATAGTATGATTATTATATGAAATTTAAAGCTAATGTCAGTTATCCGATTGATTATATTTCACAATATTCTAAGTTACGTAAATCGTTTAAAGATCTATTTTTAAATTCAGATTAGTCACATATTCACACACCGCAGCAATATCGAGTGTTCATTTTGGCAGAATTTTATTAATTTATTAGGTGATGATATGTCATATTTTTATATTTTAGATTTTTAGCATGAGTTTGAATATATAAGCCCAGGTACATATTTTGATATATATGTATAGAAGAATATTAATTCTCCAATTCTTATTAAAGAGAAACATGATCCTGCAATATCTCCTAGAATATAGATTACATTTAATAATACAGGAGATTATTTTATTATCCTACATCGATTTATAAAATTTGGTGACGAGTATGAATATGTAATTCCTAGATATATAAAAACAGTATTAATTGGTAAAAAAGACAAAGGTTCTCCTTCTGATGATGTGGATGAAATTATAGATATACCTACTGATGATGAAGAAAACGGAGACAATGCTAGCGATATAATAAATGATATTATTTTAGATTATATTGAAAATACATTAGGAATTCAATATGAAGTACAATAGTTAGTTACTGATTTATGGATAAACAGTTAGGATTCGTCATTTATTAATAATATGAATAATTTACAACGATTCGGATTTTATAATGATTTTGTTGGTTCTATTGTATTGACTGATAATATAGATCTAGAAAATAAAATTTCAACTACAGAATTTATTAGAAAAGTTATTAAACTAATTTGGAATTAGGAATAGATTTCTCAATTATCACATAATTCGAATGATATACAAAGTCTTATACAAATTGAGTAGACATATTTATATAATATAGGGAATAATACATATTATGTCAAAATCGGAGATATCATTAAAGATCCAATGAATGATAATAATTATTATATTGTTGAAAATGTTCAAGAATTAAAATATTTTGGTATTGTTAATCCGCCAGTAGGAATATATTCGTTGGATTTACATAAGTTAAATATAAATATTATACCAAATCAAATAAAAAATTATTATGTTGGAGGGTAAAAATGATGGAATATAAAAAAATATTTATTGCAACTAAATATATTTCAATGATTGTAAATGGTAAAATGTTATCTTTAAAACCAAACGATATATTGTATCTTGATACTGTTGATAAATCATTATTGCCATATATAGATGGTTTGGTTTTAGCTATGCAAGGATATTACTCATATGAAAATAAACAAATGCCAGATACTACTCAAGATAAACAAAAAGAAGATGTGTTAGAAAAAATTGAAAGCGAAGGTACAGATATAGTATCCGAAGTTTCAGAAGAATTAGATAACGACTCTCAAATTGATGAAATTGTTGTAGATACAGAAGAATTAGATAAAACATCACAAATTGATTTAGATACTATGGATTTGGATGAGATTATTGACTTATTGAAAGATAATGATGGGAAAATAAAAATAGGAGAGATTGCATCACTCTTTGATATTAAAAGTGGACAAGCAAAAGATATTGTAAATGAAAATATGAGTGATTATGTTATTTCATCATATAATCAAGATATATCAGAAAAAGCGAAAGATATTTTAGTATTATTAAAAGAAAAGCTTGGAAAATAATTTAATATTTGGTGGTGGGATATAAATGCCAAATTCTATGTTATTTAATAAAGAAGAAGATATAATTAAAATGGTACGAATGACATTAGGCGAACCTACAATAAATGTAGAGTTGACAGATTAGCAAATATATGCATAGTTACAAGAATAGATTTTATTATTATCTAAAAAATAGTTTTTTGTCGATTATTATAGAACTTTTGTTAGTAAAGGCGATAAAAAAATAAAAGTTATTGATAGAGATAATCGTAGAATTACTGGAATTCATCAATTGGTAGTATAGGATGATAGATTCTCTATTTATAACATGCAATAGTTTCAATAGTTGATAGCTGGATCAATGCAGACTATATTAGAATAGTTGACATATATTGACTCATTTAAAAATATTCTTCTAACACCTAAAGAATGGAAATGGAATGAAACTACAAACGAACTGATATTTTTATCTCCAATATATCAAGATTAGTGGGCAGTTGTTACATATTTTTATATTCCAAATCTACGTGATATCCCAGAAAATAAAATAATGTGGGTATATCGATATACATTATAGAAAAGCAAAGAAATTCTTGGTAGAATTAGAGCAAAATTAGAAGGTGTTCAAACATAGGTTGGTGTTATACAATTGGCAGGTAGTGAATTATTAAATGAATAGAATACAGAAATTCAAAATTTATTAGATGAATTAGATAATATAAAAAGTAAGCATATAAGTCCATTTTATTTAATCTGAGGAGTATATTAATGTTGAAGAATAATACGTTTATGTATACTACATTTTCAAATGAATATTTAAAAATGTTAGATAATATAATTAAATCCGATATTCCATATACCAAAATAGAATATTATAAAGTGATATCACCTATTTCAATTACATATGATGATAATAATTTTATTGCATTTATTGCTGCACTATCTAATGTATTAGTATATAAAGCATTATTAAATTTAATTATGGCATATAATACATCAGTAATCCCAATTTATATAAATAAATCTCAATATATAAATGTTGATATATATGAAAAATATTATCATCTAGGAGTTATAGAAAAAGGAAATACAATTCAAATAAAATATAATAATATATATGCCAAATCATATTAGATTAATGATTAGTTTTAGAAAATAACCAATAGTAAATTATTTGATATATTAGAGAATGGAAATGCACATTTTGGTGGCTTGCAGATTTTAAATAATATTCGTAATAAAATTTATGAATCATTAGATCTCATATATAATATTTTATATAAATTACATCAATCAGAATTAAATACTAAAAGTATCTATGAAATTGCAAATTATATTTATTTGTCAAAATGGTCAGATGTACAACTTATATATGGTTATTAAAATTAATTAAGAGGAGGGAATGGCACATTCATCTCCACACTATAGAGGATGGAGTATCCTGTGCCTGAAATAGATGATTCTTATAAAAGCATCTTCAAAAATGGATATAGATATTGATTATATAACATTATCTAAAAATTAGGTATTAAATATAATAGTTGTACTATTAAAAGACTATTTTGGCGATAAATTTAATATTAATCAACAATTTATACCAAATACATATAACAGATCTATTACAAGTATATTGAGAACAAACTATATGGATTATCCAATCCCATAGGCAATATATAATATAAAAGAACAAGTATTAGCAGCAAATCAATATAATACGTATACAAGAGAATTTTCACCTTTAGATCTTGTAGTTAATGATTTGAAAACATATGCGGAAGATTCTAATGAATATACTAAAATTCTAAATGATAAACAATTATATGAAAATTTTAGAATTCCATATATTGTATAGTCGGGATTAGAAGTATCTGGTATATTGGAATTGCAAATTATTACTGAGACATATTAGGAATGGAATTTGTTTAAAAACAAATTTCTTAAATATTTTAGAAATAATAATAAGATTAAATTTAAGAGAGATATAGATATAAAAGAGATTATACAAAAAACCACATTTAAAAATGATGATGAACGACAAAAAATAGTAGATATGGTATTACAATTTCCATATCCACTATATATAAGAATACCGATTTGGTTATAGTTAAATAGTTATGATGAACCAGATAAGAATATGTTAGATACAAATAAACCGCAATTAGTAGCAACACAAATGAATTTTGAATGGGATTAGTATCCCATTTCGCATTTAGAGATAATGGAAGGAATACTAAATTTAGATATTAGAATTGATATTGAAAGTTGAGATATTTGTAAATTGTGACTTTTTTTTATGGTTAAAAATTTAAAGTAATTGAAATTATATTTGGAGGGAATAAATATGGCAATAAAATTTTATGCTCCTGGTATAAAGATACGAGAAATTGATATGTCAATTGTACCATCTATTACATCGTAGAATGTCACTTAGTTATTTTTTATTAATTCTCATTGGGGAGACAATAAGCCAGTATTGATTGAAGGTGGGCAGCAAGAATTTATTGAAAAATTCGGATTTCCTGAAATACCAGAAACTGATTATGTAAAATGGTTATCTTGGGATGCATAGTTTAAATATTCAGTATATGGTAAATGTTTAGTTGTTAGACAAAATTAGACTGGGGATAAAGCACAGTTTTTATTAGATAGTACACCAATATTTTCTGCTAAATATTAGGGAGAATATGGAAATTATTTAAAAATTAGAATTAACAATGTATTAGGATAGGATAGTGTCGCAAGTGAAATTCAAGTATTAGAAGATAATAACGGGTCTGAATATTTATTAGAATCAAATAATATTAGCATTTCGTTTAAGACCAAACAATTTTCAAACACACAAACTTCTAGTATTTCAAATGATGTTTTAACTATAGATTTACATGCCACAGATATTATGCCTAAATCCATTGTGTTGAATATAACACAAGATGGAAATTCTATATTTTTAGTTGACGATGGTTTAGGAAAATTGTATTTGAATGATACTGTATATTTTACTGTTAATTATGACACTGGTATTTTAACGTTAACTTATGATTATACAACCGGGTGTATTGAAGTTGGAGATATGGTATTTACTAGCCATTCGGAATTAAAAACTGCAATTGTAGGATCATCATGTGTTGGGATATTATCTAATACATTTTTAGAAGCCAAAGAGCTTATAAATAATAGTTAGTATATTCAAACAAATAATAGTATTGATACAGAATGGAAAAACTTATTTTTAGTATCTGATGTTGTATATTTAGATTCAAATGGATTAGGTACAGATGGATAGGTTGAAACACCAGTATAGGAATATGTTGATGATTTATCTAATATTTATAAATATGAATTTTCGTTATTACCAACGGTAGGGAAATTATCCGCAAATGATGTAAATATATTATAGAGCTTATAGAAAAAGAGAAAAGATTTTGTAATTTTGACTGAAATTATTAATACTGATAATCCAAATAAACCACCAGTATCGTATGAAACTATATAGAAAAAGATTAATGATTATATATCAATATATCCTTCTGATATATTAGGAAGCTATGTGGCAGTATATCATCCATGGGTATATATGACAACATCTAACGGATTGAAAGTTGAATATCCACCGTCGTTTTTATAGTTATTAAATGTATATCAAAGATTATTGACAAATACTCCATGGCAAGCATAGGCTGGAACATAGCGTGGTGGAGTGTCAGGAGATGTTACATATATTTTGCCAGATCATCTACAAGATAGATTATATAATGCGAGAGTTAATCCAATTGTGAAATTTTAGGGGCAAGGTAATTATGTATGGGGACAGAAAACATTATATGCATAGAATAGTTAGTTAAATAGATTAAATGTTAGACTAACAGCAATTTATGCTGAAATTACAATTCAAAATAAATTAATGGCATATTTATTTGAGCCATTAAACGATACTACAATTCAAGCTATTAATAGAACAATAGATAATGTATTATCAGATTTACAAGAACGTGGTGGATTGTATTAGTATGAATATGTAGTGGATGCTAGACCAGAATTGATTGATAATAACCAGGTTATATAGACTATTACATTATATCCTACAAAAACTTTAGAATATATAGATATAAGTTTTGTTGTCAAAAATTATGCTTAGACATTATAATCTAGGTAAGGAGTGATAATATATGGCATTAGGATAGCCAAAAGTCAAATGGATAGAAATTGATGACAGTTTATCTCCAGTACCAACTGGAGATGAATTACAAAAAGATATATGTGTATTTATTGATTCAGAATGGGGACCTATAGGAACATCTGTCAGAGTAAGAAATACTCAAGAATTTAATCAATATTTTGGTAACATTGAATGGAATCCAGATTTTGCACCTTCTTCAAATATAAAATATTTACAATGGTATTTGGCTAGAGAATTATCTGGTCAAAATCCATTAGTTGTAAATAGATTATATGTACCATCAACAGATTTAACTCCATATGTATAGCATGTTGATTATAATAAATTGCAAATTAAATAGAAATACCCAGGCAAATTTGGAAACCAGCTTGGAATAGAAATAAATTATGATATCAATAGAGATGTTATAATACTAAAAACATTATTTTTAGTTGAATATGATAAAAATATAATTCCTAAAATTGGCGACACTGTTATTCAATTGGAAACATTTGAAAGCCTTTCATTAATAGATCTTGCAAAGGAAATTAATGATTAGGGATAGACAACTGAATTATAGAAACGAAAAATTCAATTTCAGTCGTTAGTTGATATGGTTAATGAGTCATCCAATTATGTAGTATTATCGTTCCCAGATGGAACTTAGGGATTAGATAATTTTGTAAATAGCATGTTATTGGCTAATATTATAGATAAATTAGATACTAATGGAGATATATTATATAAGAATCAAATACAATTTTTTATGGCAGACAGCGATGGTACAGCGAGAGTTAGAGTAATGGATAAAGGGACATATAAGTTTATAAAACCATCTGATTTAGTATCTCCACCTGTATTAAATACATCTATTATATAGCAATCAATGACTGTTAATATAATTTCTTCTATATCAAAATATATAACTAATAATGATTTGACTAATTCTAAAAAATGGAATATAGGATATGTATAGACATTAGGATTATATAAACATCCATCAGTATAGGCAAATAATATCAAAATATCTGATATTACTAATTCATTATTAACACAATTGGTGTTACCACAAAGATTATCATTATTAGTATAGGATGCAGATGATATTATAGTAAACACATAGTCAGAACTAGATCTAAAACTGAAAAGTAATTAGTTTGATATTTTAAATATTCCACGTGATATTAAAGGATCATATGTGTAGGTATTTTATCCATGGTAGACAAATAAAGATTTTACAAATAAAACAATTGATATTCCTCCATCATATGAATAGGTTAAAAAATTAGTATAGTATGAACCGCAAGTTGCAATATAGGGATTATAGAGAGGGAATATTACAAGTATTCCTAAGGTGAATACAAATATGGAGATGCATGAATTATTATCTCCAATTAATATTAATATGATTTTATCTATGCCCAATAAATTTTTATATCCAATTATGGATGAAAAAACATTTTATTTAAAAAATAGTTAGTTGAGTAGAATTAGTGCTAGACGGGTATAGATATATATAGAAGAAAATATTAGTAATATGTTAAAAGAATATTTATTTGAACCAATTAATGACCCAACTAAGTTATAGATGCAAAATAGTATAAGATCATTTTTAGATAGATGTATAGAAGAATAGAAAATATATGACTATGCTGTAGAAATAGATGATAGACCAGAATTAGTTGATAATAATATGTTAGGTGTAATTGTTAAATTTAAACCAATGAAGAATTTGGAATTTATACAATTGAATTTCAAAATTAGTTCAGTATCGAACTTACAATAGTGATAAGGAGGAATATATATGGCATTTTTAATTCCCAATTATGATTTTTTGAGAAATATAGAACCGCACCGCAGAAATGCAGCAATTGTGCTCTATGATATGCCGAGAACATTAAACACTGTATTCTCGGATGTAATTAATGTAATTACAAGACAAACAGAAGCAACAGGGGGGAATAGACAACCATAGGAATCTAAATAGATAGATCTCATTACTTAGGCGTTCTCTGGGTTGAAGAATCTATAGATATCTAATTTTTTATCAATTTCAACAATGTAGATTGGCGATGTTAATAATACTATTACTGCACAAACTGACGAATTTTATAATGGATTAGTTGTAAGAACATAGGGTAAAATTGTATATCCAGAAACTGTAGATGTGACATTTAAAGAATATATGTATAAACCTATTACTAGAATAATGAATTCATGGTCAAGTTTATAGTCGGATAAAGCCACAGGTAGAGTTGGACATCAAACAGATTATAAAGGTAGAATAATAAAAGTTGAATTTGATCCAGATATTAATATTAACGCATAGGATTTATTTTCATCTAATTCAGAAGATTCTGCTTGGAGTACAACACAAAGATTTTTAGCTAGTTAGACAAGAGTTGTAGTATATGAAGGAGCATGGCCATCTTCAGTTGCAGAAACTGGGTCAGAAGTTGATAGCGATGCTATTGATGATTTGTCAGTTACATTTACTATTGATGCGGTATTGGAAGATTTTACATATGCTAGAACTTAGTTAAGAGAATTAATATCGGAATTATTTGGTAATTTATAGTCAACTACCCCACCCTATAGAGGGTGGAGCTTGTGATTAACAAGCTCAGTTGATTAGCCTCAGCCAGGGGGTATTAATCCTATCGGGCTACGTTATATGGGAATATATAGTCACCATAGGATGCTCCACAAGTCCTATGCTCTGAGGGCAGTGGTTAAACATCTCTGAGGGTAGGAGAAGTGCTGCTGCCATACAAAACCCCATATAACATTGGCGATGTGGACTAACAGCCGCAAGGCTGATTTATCTCTGAAAAGAGATTGTTTGATGGCATTCATCCCCAACCTATAGAGGTTGGGGTCTTATGCCACAAAAAATGATAAATATTATAATATAATGGGGGTGTATTTTTATGTCGTATAAAAAATTAGATTTATATTTAACGTATTTGGAATATTTTGATATTGAGTCTGTAGAAGCAATGCCAATTTTTTTAAAAACAAAAGAGGAAGCAGATGTGTATTATAGTAATTATGTTGATGATTTTGTTGATGATGAATATGTGAAAATTTGCAAAGAAAATATTGACTATCTTGTAAACTTCGAAGGGCTAGATTATTATGATATATATTGGGATCAATATGATACCAAATTACCATATTTGCCAAAATTA
>Ga0209508_1001895_pt1 | contig 15014 bp, 14 predicted proteins | sample AD_UKC129_MetaG_FD_184427 | JGI IMG/M metagenome (GOLD analysis project Ga0209508, IMG submission 184427) | Active sludge microbial communities of municipal wastewater-treating anaerobic digesters from Canada - AD_UKC129_MetaG (SPAdes) (version 2) | ecosystem: Engineered > Bioreactor > Anaerobic... | reverse complement strand
CTCCAGAAAAGACTTTTAAAGAATGTCCTGGAAGCATTAAAAGAACTGGGCTGTGGATGTCAGTTAGAGGTCATAGAAGAACTCAAAGAGATTCTTGAATTCGAAAAACATGATTTTATATGCACCCCGGCCCTAATCTTTAATGGTCATATCCTCTGTGAAGGACACATATGGAATAAAGACCATATAAAACATTTTCTGGAGAAGGCTATCAAAGAAGATTCTGGTTGAGCATATCGTATGGGGTGAAAATACATTTGGTTCTATAGGGCAGCTATAAAGGAGGTTGCCTATGAAAGAGTTGATTACTATTTTTAAGGCACTTTCCGATAAAACAAGGCTCAGAATAATTAAAATACTTGAGAATGGTGAACTCTGCGTCTGCGATATTGGCGATGCCCTTGGTATTATCCAGCCTAAAGCATCATTTCATTTGCGCGTGCTAAAAAGTGCTGGACTGATAAAAGACAGAAAACAAGGGAAATGGATGCATTATTGTATATGCGATAAGGATATGTTTAAACGATTTCTTATAATTTCTATATTGGATAGGATACAAGGAGATATTGCTGAACAGGATAAGAAAAGACTTAACAACTCTCTAAAACAACGAGGGACAATGAGTTATTAGGTCTCCAGGTAAAGGGGTTATAGGATGACCCATGATGAATTTAATACACCCCAAACTTATAAATTAATACACTAATAACGGGGATGTCTTAAATGGATATAATTCCAAAGGCAGTATTTATTAGTGAGTTAAGGAAGAGGCAGTAAAGATGAATATAGAAGGTGGATTATCTATTACAGAGGCAGCTTCAAAGACTATGCATACCTGAATCCACATTAGACTACTGGGTGAAAAAATTGAAAGCTGGAAAACCCTTAGAGTCTTTAAGGAAATACAAACCAGTAGATAACGAAAAGATGGAACTTACCCGCCTTAAACGGGAGTTAGCTCATGTCTATTATTGGCATTGGGGGTCATTGTAGCGTAACCTCCAGGTTCAATACTCCCAGTTTATTGGGATGATTAATTATGAAAATAGCAGCTTTACCTTCTCTGGTATATGCTATGATTGACATCTTTACCTCTCTTGTGAAGATAACATTTATCAAGTGAATAATTCTAATAGGTCTTTTGGTGTAAAGCTTCAATCAGGGGATTGTTCTTGTTTTGATTATGTCCTTTATGGATCTTTTTAGTATCTTCCCTTGGGGACTTTTAGGCAGTTCCTTCCAGAATTCCACTGATTTTGGTTTCTTATATCCTGCGAGGCGTTCAGCGCAGAATTTGATGATCTCCTCTTCCGTTGCTATTGATCCCTCTTTTAGAACCACTATTGCCTTTACTGTTTCACCCCAATATTCATCAGGTACACCTATAACAGAGGCCTCCTGTATGGCGGGATGTTCATATAAAATCTCCTCAACTTCCTTTGGATAAATATTGATGCCACCAGATATAATCAAGTCATCTTTTCTATCTACTATATACAGGTACCCATCTTCGTCTGTCATACCCAAATCTCCTGTATGAAGCCACCCATTTCTCAATTTCCTTGAAGTCTCCTCCGGAAGTTGCCAGTACCCTTTCATTATTGCTTCGCCTGAACATATAATTTCTCCAACCTGACCAGGTGGAAGCTCATTGTCTTTATCGTCAACAACTTTCACCTCAACCCCAACTACTGCAGTTCCTACAGAACTTAATTTTTTAAACTGCTTCTCATTGCCTTCTATAACATGGTCTTCAGGTCTAAGAAGCGTTGTTTGTGGACCACTTTCAGTAAGACCGTACCCCTGAAAAAGCTGACAATTAAAGACCTCTAAAGCCCTTCTAATCATATTAACAGGCATTGGTGCACCAGCGTAAAAAATCGTTTTCAAACTGCTCAAATCGAATTTATCAATATTCTGGCTTCTTAAAAAAGCGTTTATCATTGTGGGAACCACGTGAACAAAGGTAATGCGTTCTTTAGAAATAAGTCCAAGAACCTCCTCTGGGTCAAAGCCGCCTTCTCGCCGGATTATCATCGTATTCGGTAAGAAAAAACAACGTCCTATATTGTCTTCAAAAGAAATATGGTACATGGGGAACAATATCAATACCCTTTCGTTATAACCGACCTTGAACTCTATAAGGCCATGAATAATGTTAGCGAGAATATGTTTGTGTGTCCTCATTACACCCTTTGGTTTTCCCGTCGTTCCTGATGTAAAAAAGATACTCATTACATCGTCTTCTGATACGGAAATTGATGGTTCAATCTTGCTACCCTTTGATATTAAAACCTCATAGTTGTCAGCAAAAGAAAGATTCGTGTCCTGTAGCACAATATATCTTTTGACAAAATTAGCTTCAGTCTTCAAGGACTCTACCATCTCGGAGAAATCAATATCAAAAACAAGCGCTTTAGGCGTTGAATATTTTAAAACCTCAATTAGTTCCCTTGCTTTTAAATGATTATTAAAAGGACAGAAGATAGCGCCTATTTTTGACGCTGCAAAATATAGTTCTACAAACTGGTAAGAATTATGGACAAGTACACCTAAGCGATCCCCTTTTTCTAATCCGTTAGCAATCAACGCATTCGATAGTCGGTTTACACGCTCGTTCAAATCCTTGTAAGTAATTGATTGGTTCTGAAAAATGATTGCGTTTTTTTCAGGAAACTTTGTTGCGTTTCTTATGAGCATATCCTTTACTAACATAATTTCTAAACCCCCTATTATTTATAAAGCATTACTTAGTTTTTAATTAACGCTTCATAATACTGGGTAAAAAGGTAGCTAATTGAGGGAAAAGCATAACCGATAATATTGCCACCAGATCTAAAAAGATAAACCAGCCAATTGATTTATATATAGCCATGGTTGTAACATGTGAAGGAATAACACCCCTCAAGACAAAAAGCACAAGCCCGAATGGTGGCGTTTTCATCCCAACATCTGCACTAAGAAGTGATAAAAGACAAAACCATAATGGATCAACGTTAAGGGTCTTGATTATTGGCATAAAAACAGGAAAGGTGGTCATTAACATTGGTAAGCTTTCCATAAAGCAACCCATTATCAATAATATGAACTGCATTGTTGCAACTATCATTAGTGGAGGCCAATCCAGTGCATTTATTAAAGAAGTAAGACCAGAGGATATACCTGTATAATTCAAAATTTGGCTGAAACCTACAGCACCTGTCAAAATCATAAACATCATAATTGTAATTCTTAAGGTATCCTGAATAGAATTTTTTATGACAGCCCATGTCAGCCTTTTATATATAGCTGTAACACCTATAGACGTAAGAACACCCCATGCCGCTGCTTCAGTGGGAGTAGCAATGCCGAAGAAGACTACTCCAGTTACAGCCATCACAATAATAAAGAAGGGCATTACATTTTTAAAAAGCGCTGATATTTTTACAAACCAGGAGACCTTTGAAGGTTCATAAGGCGGTGCAATTTCTGGCTGGATAGTACAGCGTATTATAATATACGCTATATAGAGACAAGCCATAATAACTCCAGGGATAATCCCGCTTATTAACATCTTTCCAACTGAAACATCACCAAGGGTTGCTATTACTACGGCAAGGGCACTCGGAGGAATAATAACTGCTAACCCACCACTTGTACAGCTGCCAATAGCTATGTCCAGACGATACCCTCTTTTTTCCATCTCCGGTATCATAAGAGCCCCAAACATGGCTGTAGTTCCCATGGCTGATCCACTTAATGCAGAAAAAATGCATGCACCCATTATGGTGAGAATACATAGTCTTCCAGGAATGCGACCCAAAAATTTATCAAGGGTATCAAGGGCATTTATAAATACACCGGAACGGGCTAAAATCTCTCCCATGAGTATAAAAAATGGTACCGGCAAAAGTGTAAAGTTGGCTATAGAAGCAAAAGCTGAATGAAAAAAATTGTTGAGTCCTTCAAGGCCTCCCCAAAAAAAGTATATCCCTATTATATCAACAATGGTAAAAGCCAGAAAAACAGGGATTCCAATGGATAGGAAAATAAGAAAAAGACCAAATATAATAGCAAAAGGAAAAAGCCACTCCATTTTTATTCTCCCTTATGGTATCTCTTTAATTCCCGAATAAATTCACGTAAACTTTCTAGAAACAAAACTGAATAACCGAAAAACATAATGGCGATAAAGATAAATTTTGGAATTGTTAGCATTTTTGCTACAGTTGCACCCATTTTATATGTATCTATTGTGCTGATAAGGGAAAAGCAGGAAAGAAACGCCAGGGTTACACAGGAAATAGCAAGAACAATAATTCTTATATGCCTTTTAACCCTTGTGCTTAATCTTTCAATGAAGACTTCTACGTTGACATGCTTGCCTTCTCGCAAAAGCCAGGTAGTTCCGAAGAAGGTAATTACAAAAAGTGCATACTCAGCCATTTCAACGCTCCATGGCAAAGGCCTGTTGAATAGATATCGAGCAAATGAGTCTATGGACTCAAAGATGACCAGTAAACCGAGAATAAAACCTGCCAGTAAATAAAATAGATCGATAAATCTGTCAAATAAGTTTCTATTCATTTGTACCCTCTTTTTGGAAAAAAGAAGAGGGGGACAAAAGGCCCCTCTTCTTTTTTTATTATTTATGCCAGGGGAAGCTGCCTTTAGGTAAGGCAGATTTGGAAGAAAGCTGTTTTAATTTTGGACCGTATTCAGGGGCGCCAGCTATCACAGCCTTCCATGTCTCCTCCTGTGCAATTCTAATTAAATCAGCTGCTACTTTTGGAGGCAGCTGTATATATTCCATTCCAGCTTTCTTTCTTACATTGTCTTCATATGACACTATTTGCATTGCCCGCATTGTTCCTATATATTCCATGTCCTGCATAACATCCATTATGAGATCCTGGAGGTCCTTGGGTATTGTTTTCCATTTGTCCAGATTTATAAAAGTTGCTGGCTCCAGCTGAAACACGCCTGGTTCAATTACATACTTTGTTATTTCATGAAGCCCCCATGAGATCATGCCAATCCTTGGCCACATAAAGGCATCTACAACTTTCCTTTCCACTGCTGTATACATATCGCTTGGAGGAATCATTGATGGCACTGCTCCAAGGGCCTTTAAGAAAGGCACATAAAGAGGCATAGATCTTATTTTCAGCCCTTTAAAATCTTCCAAACTGGTTATCTTTCTGTTCGAGTAAATCATAAATGGAACAATACTCTGGAATCTTCCCAAATACTTTGCGTTTAATCTTTTTTCAAATATTTCAGTCCATAACTTAAAAGCACCGCTTTTACGCTCTTCCCATTCAGTAAGCTCTGAAAGGCCCTTTGCATCTGCTTCCGGCATGAGAGTTTTTGTGAATGAAAATGCACAATATATGAGCATATCTATTGATCCTTTCTTAAGGGCCAAGACCTGATCGTAACTCGGTATTACTTCTGGTCCTCCTACCCAATCGATTCTTAGTCTTCCCTTCGACAATTTATTCACTTTTTCCACAAAGATTGGCACAGGATCATTTACAAGATTATCCTTGGGAAGATGGCTCAATGCTTTTAGTACTATCGTTTGAGCATTGCCTTCTGATGATATAAAACAAAGAACAAGAAAAAAGATTACAAAGATAGTTACAAATTTTTTTTCCATACTTTTGCCCCCCTTTTATTTATTTTGCCAAAAGTTTTCACACTTTTGATCAAAGCTTCTTGATGGCCAGCTTCATAAAAGTTGTTTTAGGTAAATATTAATAAATTCAATGCTTTCAATTGCCTCAACAGAATGCGGCTTTTCAGCATCAAAATAAATAATGTCTCCTGCATTTAGTTCAAAAACATCCTTTTCATAAGTTTGGCTGCATTTACCTTTAATAATGTAAGTTATTTCAAAGCCCTTATTCGTATGTTCATCTATTCTTTTTCCTTTTTTAAGCTTTCCTAAACTAACAGAGATTTTATCACTCACGACACCCTTTGGAACAAGAACCTTTAAAGAAAGTGCTTTTGTTTCAACAGCAGGTTGTTCATTTGCTGGGATGATTCTAAAACCCTTATCTTTTTCAAAAAAGCTTGTAATAGGATGTTTTAAACAATGGGCAATATCAGATAAGATTGCAACAGATGGACTCACTTCACCCGTCTCTATTCTCTGAATTGTGAGGTAGCTAACTCCTACTAACTTTGCCAACTCTTTTATTGTAAGACCAGTGCTCTTTCTAATCTTTCGTATTTTGTTTCCTACATCCACATTTCGAATTGTATCAAAAGGTAAATTTTTGTCAAGAAAAAATTCACTTTTTGATATATTTTTAATTTAGCAATTCAAGACATTAGAATCAAAGAATATTATTAATTGCTATTACTTCTTCAAACCAAAACAATAAAAAAACAAGGGTCAGGGTAAAATGTGAAATCTGATCGATTTCATCCTTTCTATAATAATAGAACCAGAAGGTAACCCATGTCAGCATACCATGTATTAAACTGAACTTGTTCCTGTCAAACCTGGCACCCTTTTAATATATTTTTCATCATCCTATTCTCCCGCTTGATTTTATCTCAAGTCTTTTATGGGGATGGCTTATGTTATGATTTTAAAACCACAAAGGCAAAAGCTCCATAACATCTTTTGTATAAAAGAGAAATGGCAAAAGCTAATCTCATCTTTTCTTCACCATTGCAGAGAGCCCAAAAAGATAATATAAGGAGAGTTATAGCCTAAACTGTGGACTTGCAACCCTCCTGTAATTATATTTTATACGTTTAGTATAATTAATTAAATAAATCTTTTAGAAGATTTTTAAAGTTATCACATCAATTTTATCGATTCAAACTGTCATAGAAAGAACTCTCTTTTTTTCTCAAATTTGTCAGATCCATGAGCTCGTTGAAATCATGAAAATGGATCATTCTATCCATAAAGTTAATGGTCGTCCCTTTTGTCATAAGTTCATCCATTACTTGTTTCACTGCCCATGCAGCCGCATATAGAGCAGTAATGGGGTACACAACTACGCTATAACCGATCTCTTCTAGCTCCTTAACGGTTAGCATAGGGGTTTTCCCGCCTTCAATCTGTATAGCCTTGGTGGGTGCGTTTATTTCGTGAGTGATACGGAACATTTGCTCCTTTGTAGTTGGCGCCTCCACGAAGATAAGATCTGCCCCTGCCTCTCTGTACTTATTGGCCCTTTCTATTGCATCATCTATTCCGTATACCCCAAGTGCATCTGTACGTGCCATTATAACAAAATCAGAATCCATTCTTGCATCAACAGCTGCCTTAATTTTTGCTATCATTTCATCAACTTCTATTACCTGTTTTCCTTCCATATGGCCGCACCGTTTCGGAAAAAGTTGGTCTTCTATAAACATCCCAGCAGCCCCGGCCTTTTCGAATTCACGTACTGTCCTCATTACGTTGAGGGTACCACCGTGACCTGTATCTCCGTCTGCAAAAACTGGTATATCAACAGCTTCTACAATGTTTCTCGTGTGATTTACCATTTCTGGTAATGTAAGCAAAGACAGGTCAGGCTTTCCAAGAAGACATGCCGATGCTGGATATCCACCAATCGTAACTGCTTTAAAACCAGCTTTTTCTATAATTCTGGCAGAGGTCGCATCATACGCTCCAGGCATAACAAGGATTTCTCTATCCAAGATTAGATTTTTAAGTAACGTTGTTTTTCTCATATTATCCTCCAATTTATATTATATTGTCTTTTTGCAATCGACTCCTATCAGTTATAATATGCAAAATTACTTGCGGTCATGTTGTCTGAAATGAATCCTTAAGTTTGTTATTTCGATTTTTTATTATCTTCCTCCATCTTTTTCATCACATATTCAACAAGACCCCCTGCTTCTATTAGTTCGGTAATGAATTCAGGATATGGAACAGCCGAGAAGACAAGATTTTTTGTTACATTACGGATTGTACCCATGGAGAGATCAATCTCAAGGACGTCTCCCTGTTCGCTCATTTCTACTGCTTCTGCACACTCAAGTAGTGGAAGGCCAGTATTAATAGCATTTCTGAAAAATATCCTTGCAAAACTTTTTGCCACCACAGCCGAAATGCCTGCTCCTTTAATTGTCATAGGCGCTATTTCGCGGGAAGAACCACATCCAAAATTGGTAGTCGCAACAATAATATCTCCTTTTTCAACCCTTTTTCCAAAATCTGGGTCAATATTTTCCATACAATGTTTACCCAGCTCAAGAGGATCAGAAAAGTTAGCGTATTTAGAAGCAATAATTGCATCAGTGTCAATATTCTTTCCAAACTTGTGAACTTTTCCACGGATCATCACTTAACCACCTCCTCAGGATTTGTGAGTCTTCCTGTAATAGCACTGGCAGCCGCCACTGCCGGATTAACAAGATATATTTCCGAGCGAGGACTTCCCATCCGACCTATAAAGTTTCTGTTTGTTGTTGAAGCGCATCTTTCTCCTGCTGCCAAAATACCCATATGACCTCCTACACAAGGACCGCACGTTGGCGGGCCTACAATAGCACCAGCACTTATAAAGACCTCTATAAAACCTGCCCGTAGTGCCGCAAGGTAGACTTCTTGTGAGCCAGGTATAACAATACAACGGACATCTGGGTGTACTTTTTTATTACGAAGTACCCGAGCGGCATATTCAAAATCTTCAAGGCGACCATTCGTACAACTCCCTATAACTACTTGATCTACCCGTATATTGCTGACCTCGCTAATACCACACACATTATCCGGACTATGGGGTAGGGCAACCTGAGGTTCAAGCCTTGACACATCATAATCAACGATAGCTGCATAATCTGCTTCGCTATCTGTTGTATAGACATTGTAAGGTCTTGTCGATCTTCCCTCTATGTATGCTTTGGTTTTCTCATCTACAGCAACAATTCCTGTTTTCGCACCTGCTTCAACAGACATATTAGCCATGGTAAATCTGCCTTCCATGGACAACCCTTTAATGGCCTCTCCTGTAAATTCCATTGCCATATAAAGTGCACCATCTACTGTAATACGACCAATAGTATAAAGAATCAGATCCTTCCCGGTAACCCAGGTAGGAAGCTTTCCGCTATAGTTAAATTTAATGGTCTGTGGAACCTTCATCCATATTTCTCCGGTAACCATAGCCACAGCAATATCGGTAGAACCCATACCCGTTGCAAATGCCCCAAGTGCGCCATAAGTGCAGGTGTGTGAATCTGCACCCACAACCACATCGCCAGGTAATACTAGTCCTTTTTCAGGCAGGTAAACGTGCTCTATCCCACCATCAACCGCCTCAACAAACAATATGCCGTATTTCTTTGAAAATTCCCTCAATCGTTTTATCTGTTCTGCTGCAGCCACATCTTTATTCGGAAAAAAGTGATCCATGACAAAGATGACCTTCTGTGAATCAAAGGGTTTTTTTGCACCCATCTTTTCGAACTGATCCGCTGCGATATGAGCGGTGAGGTCGCTTGCCATCACCATGTCCACTTTTACATTTAAAAACTCACCTGCCTTAACCTCTTTTTTTCCAGTATGAGCTGATAAGATTTTTTCTACCAGAGTCATTTATTTTATTCCTCCTCATAAGATTTTGTCTGTGATGTCACAGGTTGCCTTCTCTATAATCGTCACACATACACATAGCCTTCCATGATTCTTCTTGCAGTTCGATACATTATGGCCTTTTCCAGTTCGAATATACCACCTTCATCACAGCAGCGTACATCCACAGAGATAACACCTGAGAAGTGGCCGATTATCACAGTTTCATTATCCTTATCTTCAGGTGAGACAAATTCGTCTACGATCGATCCCTTTAGCTTTGCAGCCACTCCAGTAGTAACACAGCCTGTTCCGGGATAAGCCTTGTGCATCATACCGGCAGCATATACCTTTGACATAATAGTGACGCCCTCCGGCCTCATAGGTTCTCCAGTTATGAAGTTTGTCCACGGGACTGGCTCCTGGACGAGGGCGAGCATAGGCATAAAAGCACTCTTCCCTTCCAGCCCTACAATACGTGCTGCTTCAAGACGTATATGTTCCAGGGATTCAATCAATTTCCTGTCTGCGTCCATTTCTCTTGCCGTTTCCGTCCCTGTAAGACCAAGATCCCTGGCCCTTATAAAGACAACAGGCGTTGAGACATCGATGATGGTGGCCTCGATAGGACCTATATTTTTTATTTCAAGTACGTCCTTCCGGTTTCCTGTTGGCAAAAGGCTTCCAGTCAGGATGCCTGCAGTATCTGAATAATCCAAGGATATTTTTGAGCCAGTGCCAGGCACTCCATCAATTGCGTAATTTCCCTCGTAGACTGCTTTACCTGCACATGTTTCAAATTCAAGACTAAGATACTTGCCCACGTTCTTGCAGAAAACCTTGACGGTCGTTCTTGGCTCTCGAGCCCTCACAAGTCCTTCATCTACGGCAAAAGGACCGACAGCTGCGGATAAATTGCCACAGATTGTACCCCAATCAACGATTGGTTCCGTGATGCCCACCTGGCCGAAAATGTAATCCACGTCGGCATCTTTGCGACTGGGCGGCCCCACAATGGCTATCTTGCTTGTAAGTATATCGGCACCACCAAGGCCATCTATCTGTCTTTTATCTGGACTCCCAAGGACTCTTAAAACTGTTTTTGTTCTTTCCTCTATGTTTTCTGGTAATTCATTTTCATGAAAAAAAACACCCTTGCTTGTCCCGCCCCTCATAATAACACATTTAAGTTTTGCCATTTTTTTACCTCCATCTTTATAAATTGCATGCATCATTCTTATTCTTTTTTTATGTCAAGAGCCAAATACAAGATTGGGCAACCACAGGCTTAATTCCGGGAAAACTATAAGTATAAACAGTACGCACAGATCGCATATTAAAAAAGGCATAATACCCTTGAAGGCATCCTCAAGGGATATAAGGCCCTCAGAGGCGGCTACCGCCACATAAACATTCATCCCAACCGGCGGCGTTATCTGTCCTATTTCGCACATCTTGATGAGAAATATTCCAAACCAGATAGGATCAAACCCAAGCTGCACAATGACCGGAAAAACAACCGGAATGGTGATACATAGTATTGCTACTGAATCAAGAAGCATGCCAAGTATAAAATAAAGCAGGACGAGACTAAGCAGGAATGTTGCACGTGATATATGTGCATCACTGAGAAAGGCTGCCACATTGACTGGCAACTGAGTTACACTCAAGAATCGTCCGAATATTATTGCACCAATTATAACAAGGAAAATCATACCTGTTGCCTTCATGCAATCTATAAGGGCAGCGGGTATTTGGGTTTGACGAACCCCCTTCTTTACCACAGCAAAAAGAAGCGTACCGAAGGCACCAACAGCAGCCCCCTCTGTAGCCGTGAACCAACCTGCAAAAATGCCGCCCAGGACAAGAGCAGCAAAAAATATTATAGGCCATATCGATATAATCACACGCGCCTTTTCACTCAGCTTGTAACTTTCCTTGATAAGGGGCGCCAGCGTGGGCTTTCTTTTAACTCTAATATAGATAAGAGTTGAAAAAGCAAGGGCTGATAAGAAACCCGGGACAAACCCTGCCATAAACATCCTGCCGATCGATTGTTCTGTCAGTATACAGTAGATGATCATCAAGCCGCTTGGCGGGATCATGGTGGCAAAGGTACCAGAACAACTTATTGTGTCTATCGCTAGCCTTTTGTCCATTCCCCGCTTAAGCATTTCCGGTAGGGCAATCTTTGTAAAGATACCTGCAGTAGCAAGAGAGGAACCGCATATCATTCCGAAAAATGCACATGCAAAAGTTGTCGCTATTGCAAGTCCGCCATACAGCCTTCCAAGAATCTTGCTCATAGCCTCGTAAACCATCGTGCCTATGCCGCCGTTTAGGGCAAAGGATCCCATAAGAAGAAAAAGCGGCAGAGGACTAAGATCATATGAGGCTGCTACCGCAAAGGGACTAGATCCTAATATTGCCAGACCACCTTTTGCCCCCATTAAAAAGCACATGCCAAGTCCTCCGACAAGACTCAATGCCAATCCTATATGCAGACCCGAAAAGATAAGCACAAGAAGTATAACTACGCCTACGGTTCCTACAAGTGTCGGGTCCATAATCACCTCAATTTTTCTTTTCTGTTGTTATTATCTTTGATTTTTCCAAAAGTCTTATTAAGCTGACAATCAACTGTATCAGAAACATAACGAATCCAATAAAAACTCCGGCCTTTGCCCAATACACAGGCATCTGAAAGCTTGCGCCAGGCAAGGCTTCCCGAATGCTGTATGAATCATAAAAATTAAGTACGGTCTGCCAGCTCATCACGGCCACGGTTATAACCGCCAGTATATATACAAATATTTTTACTATACGGGCCGTCCGAGCTGACAACCTCTGAATCACCAGCTGTGCGGAGACATGTTGCCGCCCTTCTTCACACGGAGAAAAACCGGCAAACACCGAGAGAGCTAAAAAAATACCCACAATCTCGATAACACCCTCAATCGAGGCGCCGAAAACAAACCTGCTTATTACCTCAATCACCAAAAGAATCATGATGAGGAATATCAGCAAACTGCCTATTGTTGCCAGTATTTTGTTACGGATCGTCATCTCCCTACCCCGCTATTTGCATAAACCGTTTTTGTTTTGCAAGCCTCCAGTATATACATATACCAGAGATTGCTACTTTGAATATTTTTCGATCAGCTTCTTTGCCCGATCCATCAAAGCCTTTCCTGGCTGTTTCTGCTCCTCGGCCTTCTTGAGCCATTTTTCCAGCGACTCTTTTTCGCTTGCTGCAGCCCATGCGTTTACTTCTGTGACCGGAAGGTCGAGAACGGTAGCTCCAGCGCTCTTCATCTTTGTTCTAATGTCGGCTTCCAACTTCTTAATGTCATCCGCAAGCTTTTTCCCGTATTCCTTTCCTATTTCTAACATCACTTTCTGCACCTCGGGACTTAGGCTGTTCCATACATTCTGATTGATCGTGATAAGTGCCACTGAGCCAGTAAATTGAGGAATAACGAGAACAGTATGCTGTTTACCGATCTCAAAAAGTCTGTACTTGAAGTAGGAAATAAAGGCAGTGTAATTCGCGTCGATAGCACCTTTTTCCATTGCTGAGTAAATTTCCGTTCCGGGCAGGAAGAAAACTTTGGCGCCCAATGCGGTCATATGTTCTGCATCATAACCACCAGCACAGCGTACCCTCAAACCTTTAAGATCATTAAGCGTTTTGAGGGGTCGCGGACCACCTGCAGCCATCTGACCGAAGTAATGAATAGCGATGAGCTTTTGATTATATGCATTTAGAACACCCTGAAGTTCTGGAGACTGCTCGTACAGTTCATTAAAAAATTCAGCCTTTTTTGTTGGATCCGCAGGACCTTTTATGAAAGGTTCACCTATACTCCATAGTGTTAATTCCCTTGGAAAATAGGGGACAAAAATGTACCCCATATCAGCTGTTCCTGACTGAACACCCCGTAACGTTTCCCTTTCCTTTAGCAAAGATCCTGCAAAATAATTTTGAAACTTTACCACCCCTTTTGTTCTTTTCTCAATCTCATCCGTGAGCCATGTCACGGCTTCGCCTTCAAGCCCTCTCTGAGGAGTATAAATGGCAAAGCGAATCGTCTTGGATGCTCCATAAGACACTGTTGTTACAGTAAGAAATATTGCAAGGAAAATAACACACAATGATAAAAACTTTCTCCATTTTACAACAAAAAACAAATTAACATATTCTAAGTTTTTTGATCTTCTCATTAGAGTCCCTCCTTATATCATATATTTTGTTAGATCGTTTTAAATAGGCATCTCACTATACCTCAAATCATTTTTTTGTGGTAAATACTACCAGAAACTTAGCTGGTCTATCTCCTATACTTTTTGAATAATGAGGTTTACTGGAATCAAACAGATAGCAATCACCTTCTTCAACGATATAACTTTTACCGTCGTAGACAAACTCCTGCTTCCCCTCCAGCATAAAGGTCAGCTCTTCACCTTCATGTATCAAAGGTTCTTTTGGAAACTCAAAACCGGCAGTTAGTAAAAAGGCATCCATTAATCTGTTCACTTTCTTGTATGTAAGTGATTCATATGTATATTCAGGGCTTCCATTAGGTCTTACAACTATTCGGCGTTCTGCAGGCTTGACTATAGAAAGGTGTTCCTCATTTTCTCTCGGAATTTCACCTGTTAGTAAAAACATAACATCAACGTTAAGTACATAGGCTATTTTAGTCAGGGTACTTATAGGTGGTTCTCTTTTCATGTTTTCTATTTGTGAAAGATAACTTTTAGCAAATCCTGTTTTTTTTGACAATTCTTCTAAGGTAATACCCTTATCTCGCCTTAATTTGTTTATTCTTTTAGCTATTGATTTCCATATCTCTCTTGTTTTTTCTTCGGCATCTTTCATCATGATTAAAGTATTTATAACTTTTAGCAAACTTTGTCAATAAAAAAATATATTTTTTTTGCTAATAGCAAAAAAAGGAACAAAACATATGCGTTAATTGCTACAAAAAGATGATTCAAACTTAAGTGAAACCCGTCCCTGAGACAAAAGCAGTTACATTTTCAATTTGCTTTTGATTTAGGCACAACCACCGTAGAATAGACTGTCACATTCTCTATAACTCGCGCCCCCCATATACTAGATACAGGCAGTAGGAACAGAACTCCCTGCATTCTGTAACACACATAAAGTACTGTAGATATTCATATGACCTGTTTTTTATATTATCAGCCAAATATGCTATTATTAGTGAGTCGATTTTATTAAGGAGATAATGCCATGGAAGAAAAACAAAAGGCAACAAGAAGGTCATTTACACCGGAATAGAAATTCGAGATCGTAAAAGACATAGAACATCACCCAACACTGAAAGAAGGACTTCAAAAATACCAGCTTGCAGATTCCCTCTACCGGAAATGGAAAAGACAGCTTATGGTAGGCGTCCGTGCCTCAATGAGAAATACCAAACCATTAAAATCCCCTGACCTAAAAAGACTT
>Ga0209508_1001890_pt1 | contig 15047 bp, 18 predicted proteins | sample AD_UKC129_MetaG_FD_184427 | JGI IMG/M metagenome (GOLD analysis project Ga0209508, IMG submission 184427) | Active sludge microbial communities of municipal wastewater-treating anaerobic digesters from Canada - AD_UKC129_MetaG (SPAdes) (version 2) | ecosystem: Engineered > Bioreactor > Anaerobic... | reverse complement strand
ACCCCACCCACAACTCGGACACACTACACAGCCGCTTTCGTGTATAACCCGAGTTCCACATTCAGGACAGTAAACAGCACCGCTGTCGCGTGCCGTCTCTTGTTTGTTTTCGCTATCGTCTTTCATTGCTTCTATCCTCCTTATGGTATTAATTCAAAATTACAATTTACTACAGGAAAATCCTCTTCTTTGTAGATGTTTACCTTTGCACATCCTACAGGATTGGGTCCTAAGCCCTTCTGCACGATGTAACCATCTTGTATCTCCCAGTCACGTTTGTAACCAGGGGTTCTTACATACCATGCGATGTCATAATACGGATCTCCATGCAATGATAAACGTTCACGCGCTACGGGCATGATATAAGCCGTATGAGTGTGCCCATTCCACACAATATCAGCATCGGGCTCGTAAGTCGCTTGCCTGTTAACCGCTAACACGCCTCTTGTAACTGGGGATTGACCGCCTGCACCGTTATGAGAGTAGTAAAGCTTTATACTCGATGTAGAATGATACACCTTTAACATAAATTTAATCCAACCATTCCAACTACCAGTTACAGCTTGACTGCCTTTGGTTCGTAACAAAAACACCAGCCGATCCGTTAAGTCTGTGTTAGAATTTCTTCTTACACTTAATTCGTGGTTACCTTGCAACACCGCTATAATGTTGCTTGCATAAGGTTCTAAGAAACCAGCCGAATCTTCTACTACTACATCTAAGTATTTTTCTGTTCGATACTCTGGTCTTAGTTCGTTTAAGTTTCTACGTGGATCAAACTTGCCTTGCATTGCATCAAACCAATCGCCACCTATAATTATAAGTGCATCTTCTTGTAATGCTTTATCTAAGTGGGTTTTTAATGCCTTTCTATCACATGAAATGCTATCAAAGTGAGCATCAGAAATTAAGTAAATGTTTGTGTTAATTCTTGGTTTGTCCTCCATCCTAACGGTTATAACACGTTCTTTGCTTGTAACTGTAAAATCCATTATTCGCCCTCCGTTTCGGATGGAGTTTTTCTTAACAACCACGTATACACGGCTATTCTTTCGTCGCCGTTCTTACTTGGTAACCATTTAACTGAAAAATCATCTACCTTAACCATTGCATCTGGTTCTCCTGCTGCGTTCGTTAATATCAAATACTGCATTTCTTGTTTGAAATAACGCTCTATAGATTTTATAAAAGCCTCCGCGGGCTTTTTAACCATTACAACTTTAATACCAACATGTGTAAAAGATTGCTCTAAGTCGTTTGCATCCATTGGTTTGCTTGTTACAAAATTCTTTTGATAATCCTTGCTCAAATCTTGTTCTATAGCTACCCTCGTTACACCAGCCATATATGACACCCATGTATCTATATAATCCATATCATACTCTGGATTCTCTGCAAGATATTTATTAACATTCTCTTCTGCAAGGTTGTCGGTTTTTGTTAACTTAAATCTACAATACGCGAGCATGTTTTACTCCTCCTTCTTGTACTTCTGTTACATCTATCTCCGCACGTTCTATCTCTGATATGTAACGTTGCGCAGTTATAATTGAAATCTGCTTATCGTTATTGTAAGCCACGTTGTTTAATCCATCTAAAATGCTTTTAATGTAGTTATCCAAATCGCCTATTACCCTGCTAGTGTAAATCTTAATATCAACTCGTACATCGCCCTTCAAAGGTTCTGGTATGATTAACCGCGCCGTTTTAGCCACTAACTGCTCATACTCCTTTGTTTTATTAGGAGTATACATTTTACCTTGCCTGTTCATTCGTGGGCGTTCTTTTGGTACTGGTCTGCCAGGTATTACAATTTTGTATAACATCTTCTCTCCTCCTTTCTTTAAAAGAATATAGGATTAGAAGCATCGATTGAAACGACCGAAGCGCCATCTTCTATAAGAGTTATAAGTAAAGGATCAATTTTCTCTCTTAACTCTCTCGGAGTTCGCTTGCTAGTTACTATCATGGGTTTGTAATAAGCCGCTCTGCTATGAATTACCTTATAAAGTACTTCTAACTGCCACTTGGTAGGTGTATCAAAACCTATATCATCGATTATTAGTAACGGGACTCTAATAAGTGCGTGTTTAATGTCAGGCAAAATACCATCCATACTATCCAACTCAGGGGTAACATTAGCAAGAAAATCCGGTATGTAAACAAGCAAACTATCAATTGATTTCTTAGATACCTCGTTTGCTATTGCACAAGCTAAATGCGTTTTGCCAGATCCAGGATTTCTGTCAATCAAAAATAGGTTGCCAGCATCGGATCCAAAATTAGGTCTGTATTGAAAGTTGTTAGCATATTCTTTACAAATTCTAAATGCCACTTGTAAATTACTGTCCACATTAAATGTTTCGAATGTCATTTCTTTGTAAGGTTTCTTAATACCATACCTCTCAAAGTTTTGGTTTTCATTCATTTTGCTTACCTCCTTCCTTGTTTCTTATGTTTATTATACCACCGTTTACCATACAACTATCCATTGAGTGTTAAATTTTTGTTAAAATGGTAGAGCATCCTTTGAAACTGCCGATTCGTCTTTTTGACTTACAACCGCCTGCGCTGCACGTCTAATATAAGCGTTTTTTGCATTCTCGCTTAACCACAGGACATAGTTAGAATCGGTTTTATAAATCTCTTGTAAGGTTTTATCTTTGTATTTACCAAAATTTAGTTTTAGCTTTAATGCTTTATCTAACGGCATCTCTTTTTCTGTTTCGTTTTCTGAAACACGCACCTCGTTATTGCTAACAGTGCTTGCTGACACCACTTGCACCTCTGGTGCATCTGGTGTTTCTTGTGTAAAAACTTCTGAAAGGCATGCGATAGTTAGTGTAGCATCCACTAGTGCACGCTCTTTTGCCGTTCTTAAAATTACATCCGCCATAGCATACAAATCTTTGTTTTGCGAAGCAAATTCACGTTCTCTGCTGTTACAATGACCCAATCCCTCTGCTATAACAGATCCACCTTGCACTAACGCACATTTTACTGTGAAAGCAACAACGTTATTTTTAGCATCTTCTACACCTTCTAAGATTTCAAAGGTAGGTTTTATACCTAGTATCAATAGAATTTTATCTGCACCCGCTCTTAGTAGTATCGGTTTGCTTGCATCCGATATAACCACGTAGTTAGTGCCTTCGGTTAATTGTGATTTTAACGCTTGCTGAAACTGGGCTACTTTGTTTACTATCTCGGTGATATCTTCTAAACTCATGTTTTCTAATGTTTTCTCTTTAATTTCTTCACTTTCTTTTTTCATTTTAATACCCTCCTTTTTATGGTATAATAATTATAGCACGAACACCGTACCATCGGGTCGTGCGGTGAAAGATGGTTCACTTTCTTTACCTCCTTCCTCTTTCACCTCCTTTCTTAGACCCGCCCCGCCATGGGGCGGGTTATTGTTTATGCCACTTAGCATTGCCTTTGCAAGCGAATTTCTTACCTTGTTAACATTGTTTATTGGTTCTATACTTACATTCAAAATCATGATATCCATTGATTTCATCTTTCTAATCCTCCTTCTCCCTCGTATTCTAAGTAAATAACCCATGTGCCCCATGTAAATTCTAAGAAGTGGTGTGCCATTGTATTAGCATCACTTATTAAATCGCGTTCGCGCCTCGCAGCCATATAGTCAATCGGCACGTAGTCTATAGAAGCCCAGAAAGGGCGATCCTCGTAATCTATGTCCTCGTCATAAAGTTCGTTAAATTCTTTCGCGCCTTCTTCTGTGGGAAACCACCAGCCATATACACGTCTACGATCTGGTTCGATGTATTCTGCGTAAAATTCTCCTTGCAATCCTAAGTCGATGCGGTTTAATTCTCTTGCCTTCTCGCTCTCTGTAAAATCTAACCTCATTTCGTGTTCCTCCTTTCTTAGTTTCTGATTGTATTATAACCTAAAAACAAGCGATTGTAACACCTAAATGTTAAGTAAAAGTTAAGTAAATCAGAGTTCGTTGCGGTGCTTTTGTGATATTATAATCTCATGAAAGCAGTAACACGGTTAGCAAGTGTAAGGTATAAAAGTAGCAAAAGTGTGTTATAATAGATTGCAACGGAAGGAGGTTTGAAAGATGGAAGACATTGAAAGCGCACGTAACGCCATGTTAAAGTGCGCACTTAAATACGCTGACTTAGAATGGGCAGTGTTACCGTTGCATTCAATAGTACACGGACAGTGCACCTGTGGTAACAAAGACTGTTCATCACCTGGTAAGCATCCACGGACACTACATGGAGTTAAAGATGCTTCTTCTGATCCAGATGTTATTATGGATTGGTTTACAAGGTATCCAGATTCTAACATTGGTATTGCTACAGGATCTAAATCTGGTATATTCGTGATTGATATCGATGGCGTTGATGGCGAGAGAAGCTTAGAAACTTTACAGCAAGAATACGGACCCCTACCTACCACACTTACCGTTAGAACTGGTAGCGGTGGTAGGCACTTATACTTCTTACAACCACCTAATGTTACTATTAAAAACAAGGTCGCACTACTACCTGGTGTAGATATTAGAGGTGATGACGGTTTTGTAGTCGCGCCACCAAGTATACACGCAAGCGGTAGTGTTTATAAGTGGGAATCAGAAGAAGATACACCTATAGCTAACCCACCAGATTGGTTGTTAAAAATCATTAACGAGGATACACTATACTTCAAAAAAGCAGAACCTAGAATGTTGCGCACGGTAGATTTAGTATTAGCGGGTGTACCAGAGGGGCAACGAAACAATACTTTGTTTAAGTATGCTTGCCGTTTAAAAGCTAAGAGGCTTACCAAAGAAGAAGCAACCGCGTTAGTATTAGAAGCAGCATCTAAATGTATACCACCTTTACCAGAGAAAGAAACATTAAAGATAATTGAAAGCGCTTGGAAGTATTCTGAAAGTTACAGCTTAACAGACCTAGGTAATGCAGACCGACTAGTTGCTTTGCATGGGCAAGACATCCGCTATTGTAAAGCTTGGAAGGAGTGGCTGATCTGGGATGGGCGCAGATGGAAGATCGATGATACCTTTGAAATAATGAGAAAAGCAGAAGATGTAATTCAATTTATGAAAGCAGAATCTTCTAACATTAAAGATCCAACCGAACGTGAACGCTTTGAAAGATTTATAACACAATCCGAACAAAAAGAAAAATTTAAAGCTATGATTGATCTTGCAGTTGGTAAAGAAGGTATAGCAATTCAATTGCAAGAATTGGATACTGATCCTTGGTTGTTAAACGTTACAAACGGTACTATAGACTTAAGAACTGGCTATCTAAGACCACATAAACAAGAAGATTTAATAACTAAGATAGCAGATGTAGAATATGATGCAAATGCTACAGCACCGAGGTGGGAGCAGTTTCTTTATGAAATCATGCTGGGCGATGAAAACCTAGTTAAATTTTTACAACGTGCGGTAGGTATGAGTTTAACAGGTGTTATAGAAGAACATGCACTGTTTGTTTTATACGGCACTGGTAGAAACGGTAAAAGCACGTTTCTAAACACGTTAATAGAAGTGCTTGGTGACTACGCGATGCAATCCGCCTCTGACTTGTTAATGGCGTTAAGAGGAGATACACACCCTACCATGGAAGCTGACTTGTTTGGTAAGCGTTTTGTGGTAACCGCTGAAACAGGACAAGGACAGAAACTAAACGAAGCATTAGTTAAACTACTAACAGGTGGTGATAAAGTTAGAGCACGTAGGATGCGCGAAAATTACTGGGAGTTTAAGCCTACACACCATATATGGCTTGCAACTAACTATAAACCACGTGTATATGGCACTGATATAGCAATGTGGAGCCGTATTAAACTAATACCATTCAATGCGCAGTTTCTCGATGGAGATCCAAGACAGGATAAAAAACTACCAGAGAAGTTGTTATCAGAAAAAGCGGGTATTCTTAGATGGGCAGTAGAAGGTTGCTTGTTATGGCAAAAAGAGGGCTTAGGAGTACCAGAAAAAGTTATAGCAGCTACCAACGAGTATAAGGTGGAACAAGACACTATTGCAGCGTTTATAAGTGATTGCATCGAAACCGATCCTAACTCTGATGTTACATCTAGCAAATTGTATAAAGCTTACACGCGGTGGTGCGAAGAAAACGGTGAGCGTCCATTTTCACAAAGAGAGCTAGGCGTTAGACTTACAGAACGTGGTTTTACACGCGGGCGTGCTACAGGTGGTGTAAGGGTATGGAAAGGCATTAAGCTAACAACTCAAACGCAGGGAGACCTTTACTAGTTAATGTAACATACATACAAAAACAATCACGGCGGGGCTTATAAGCCCCGCCCTTTTTTTTGATATCCACAAGTGTGTAAAAAAAATCAAGTTCCCAAAATGGGAACTTGATTGGCAACAGAGCTGAAAAGCGGTGCAAAAAATTTGCACCGAAAAACAACAGATAGGTAAATTAAGAGAGTGACACATCTAAGAAGTTAGTGACACATCTAGTGACACATCTTTTAGAGATGTGTCACTAAACAAAGTTAGGTAAAACCTAACTCCATTGAATTTAGTGACACAAGTGACACAACTTTTCCAGTTTATTTTCTAGTAGAAGATTTTTCTATAGATCTATATACGTTTTCTTGTGTCACTTGTGTCACTACCTTTAAGAAACATAGATAAATACTAAGTGGAATCGAGTGACACATCTAGTGACACAAGTGACACATCTATAGACTTGTGTCACTTTTTTTAATGGTAGGGTAAGAATCAAAAACGCCCTCTCGTTTTATAAGAGGGCGTTAAGAAAAAGGAGGAGGGCACCCTACACCCACTCTGTAGCTACCAAACTACTGAGCTGTAGGATTGTTTATAGCTTCGTAACCGCCCATCGCTGTTAAAGTAACCAGCACCGCATTAAGTAATATAACTAACACACCTTGCATGCCTTCACCTCGCGGTGCAAAAGCTGCGGTTAGTATCAGTGCTACAATGAAAGCGTAAATTCTTACCACGTAGTCGTCAAACTCTTTTTTAATAATACCTTTAGTAAATTGCACGATTAAACCTGTAGCGGTAACTAAACCAGCGAAGGTAGCTAGCATTTCTAAAGTAAAAAAATCATTCATTCTCTCACCTCCTCTACCTTGCAGTTATAAAATTTATAAAAGTAAATAACAGTCCCATGCCAGCTATCATAACAGGTATTAGCCACATGAAGGTGTTTATTTTTGTAGTGGTTTCTTCTACCTTTTGTCGTAGGTTGTTATAGTCTCGTATCAGAGTTCTGGTAGCTTCCATATCAGCTCTTCTACCTTTTGTCGTAGGTTGTTATAGTCTCGTATCAGAGTTCTGGTAGCTTCCATATCAGCCTTTAACTCGCTGATGTCGTCTTTAAGTTCGTCGATCTTCTCTAACAACTCTTTAACCTCGTACACATGTACCGACCCCCACTTCCCTATTAACTAAAAAATCTTTTTTATCATTCTTCGAATATAAAGTCATAAGTCACCTTCATAGTTTTATCGTTTGTTTTTGTAACAGGGTTGGGTAATCTAACGATACTTCCTATGTTCACGTCAACTTTAACTAATGTTCTTGGATTAAATTGTATAACCCATAAACTTGTGTCATCACAGGTTACTCCTACAAATTTTGAAACATTAGATCCTGATGATATTTTAGCTAAGACTTCTCCAGTATCTGGGTTTATTTTATAAAGTTTGTTTCCACTATAAGTACCACGATCTATATACCACAAGTTATCTCCATCCCATGCAATATCTATTATTATATACGCATCTTGCGGATAAGGGATAGAATTTATTAGATTTCCATTACTAGAATCAATTTTATCAATAGTATAAGTATTATTGTTAGCCACTCTTAAATAAGATCCATCCCATGTTATTCCAGATGTATAGGAACCTGGTAACTGATCCATGAGGGCTCCTGTTTTTGGGTTAATTTTTCTTATTTTCCCATCGGCTGCCGTTATCCAAAGGTAATTACCGTCATAAGCAATTGATTGTGGGTAAGCCATACCCCACTGTACGGGATAATATTTAAAAACTGACCCAGTAATAGGGTCAATTTGATATATTAATCTTTCGTATTCACCAATTGTCCATAAATATTTTCCGTCCCACGCAATTCCCCGTCCAGTACGTGCTGGATGATTAATACTTTGTAATGTTCCAAGGGTGTATTCTATACCTCCATCTCCCCATACAATTTTTTGGAATGTGCCATTAGCATTTTGCGTTGAAAAATCGAATACCCAGCGAACACGCCTATTTGACCAATAACTTTCTATAGTATTTATAACGCCTTGAGTATCCCAGAGAGTACTTACTGAAGACTTATCACACCAGCCTATAATAGGACCTATATTTTTATATAACTTAGAAGATGTATAAACAGTACTACCAATAGAAGAATCCAGCATAATATAGCTAAAGGGGAAAGGGGGTTCAAATGAAGGATAAGAAGGATGCCCCATAAAAAAATTTTGCTTAACAGACCATTTTAATCTATTCATTGCAATATAAGTTAAAGAATTTTTAGATTTTTCTTCTAAAACTTTTTTACCAGATATATCAAAAAGTTCTACATTAACAATTCCTTTTACAGGTTTTATGTTTTTTAAGTTAACTATGTTTTTCATATATATCACACCTCTGGTATTTCAAATGTAATTGAAACATCCTCGCTAGGTATTGGCATAACGTTGATTAAATCTGTAATATTGTTTACCAATGTAGCTGCGTTTAAGTACAACTGTAGGGTATTAATTGGTATATTAACGTTACCAGCGCTTGTTTGAAATTTAACTGATAACGTACTAGTACTGGCAGGCACAGAAGGTATTATAAATGACACTCCGATTGTATTCCATCCCGTTTCACATGTTTGTCTTAATGTGGGTTGCACTTGGTTTCCATCCAAGTAAAACTTAATAGTAAGTAACGAAGCCTCGCTTGCTTCGCCAGACATAGTTAAACTAAGTGCTACGTTGGTTTCTTTGCTAAGAGACATACTAATTGAGATGGGAGTTGTTTCTGTCGTTCCAATACTAACAGCCTCCGTGTTACTCCATAATAAGTATGGGAATTGCGTTATACCTCCGCCTCCTCCTTGTGTTTGTGCTTTGTTAACACCCCTTACTATTCTGTTCATATAACTGATATAATCCTCATTCATAGCATTAATTGTATCATCGTCTGGTATTTCTTCTTCTGTAGTAGATTTCACTGTCCCTGTAGTATCGCTTTGTAAAGTGATACTTGCACTTTCAACTGCACTTTTAGTCGGTATCGCTTTTCTACTTACCGCACGCACTCTATAAATGATTTTATCATGACTTAAGTCCATGATGTCAACGCTTTCAACTAAGAATAAAGTAGTGGTATTCAAACCAAAACGAGGTAGTGTTACACTAAGTCTCTGCCCAGGTGCAAAACGTTTATCAAAGGTTTCGAATTCAATTGTAGTGGGTACTACACCATACTGGTCAAAAATCTTCTTAGCATAGTTAGCCGCTGCTTTGATAGTAGCAATGCCATCCTCGTTAAAAGCACGCCCGTAAACACCCGATCCACCTTCTATAGCCTTTCTTTCATTTATAGCTACTGGGTCGTTTGTGCTATATCTAAAATGTTCTCCAAACTCGTCTGCCGCTCCTATAATGTGCACGGTATTAATGTAATCTTCTAACGACTGCTCAACTGACATGTTTCTAAAATCTACAGTACTAAAATCGGGTCCGTATGTAACAGGTTCATTAACATAAAAGTTAAGTTGTTTAGAATTGTTAATATACCACTTTGCACTCGAATAACTTGCCATGTCATCCAAGATGTCTTTCACGCTTTGAGCAATAACATCATACTTTTCTAACCAAACACCGTTAGCAATGGATCCCATAGTAATACCATCCATACCAAGCAAATCAGATCCGCACATCTCTCTTACTATGTCACCTGCGTATTTATTGCGCCAGTGAGTTTCACCTACGGTTCTTCTGTAAGTAACACTATCATAACCGTCGCTAGAGAATGTTACAAATAAGTAACCAGTATCTTCCCATTCAGCGGGCGCTTGGAATCTATAACTACGGATATAGCCTCCAAATAGCAAGGTTGTACCATCATAGATTTTTAAGTCGGTACCAATACCAGGCACTGTCATGCGATCCAAGTCGGCAACTAAAGTAAAAGTCGCCGAGCGTCTGTTACCAATACTACGAGTTATAGTTAATGTTCCTACTTGTAAAAACTTAGTAAGGTCTTGCCCAGAGCACATTATTTTTATCGTGGGAAAACACCTGCCCTCTTTAGCCTTTGCACGATAGCATCGGCTACTCTATCAATATCATCTCTGTTTTGAAAGTAGTTACCAGTTACTGTTATATTAATAGGTGCTGCCGTGCCTAACGGTTGCACCGTCGCGCCCTGCGGTAATGATAGTAACTCGGGTCCCGCTTCTCCTACAATACTAAGTCCTGGTCGTTTAATAATACCACCTTCGGCAAGTAATGGTATTTTAGGTATTTCAAAGCCTATAGTTTTACCACCGATTAACGGCACCCAGTCGGGCATTTTAATTTTTGTTATCTTATTAATACCATCAATCATACCGTTTATAACGCCGATAATGGTATTAATAACACCCTTTATCGTGTTTACAATACCATTCCAAACATTTTCCGCGGTTTGAGAAATACCATCCCATACGCGTGAAAGTGCATCTGCGATACTATTCCATGCATTAGTAAATGTTTTTGAAATGCCATCCCAGAGCCCTGTGAAGAAATCGGATATACCATTCCAAATGCTACTTGCGGTATCTTTAATACCGTTCCACGTATCACTTAACCACGTTGTAATACTATCCCATACACCTTTAACTGTAGTACTAATACCATTCCATAAATCAGTGAAAAATCCTGCAACGCTGTTCCAAATAGAGGTAGCGGTATCTTTAATGCCATTCCATAAACCAGTTAAAAAGCCAACGATCCAGTTCCATACACTTTGCACGACGGTAACGATGCCATTCCATAAAACAGTAAAGAAGCCAGCAATAGCGCTCCAAACTGTAATTGCAACGTTTTTAATAATATCCCATGTTTTTATTAAAAATGCCTTAATCTGATCCCAGTATTTTATTATTAAATAAACCACCGCTACTACAGCTGCTACTATAACTGCTGCCCAGCCTACAGATACACCTAAAATTCCAGCGATCCATTGAAGAGCGGGAACAAGCACTCCCTTCCAAAGCCAACTTAATACACTACCTATAGCTTTTATAATTGGTAAAATAATACTCCTACCTATTGCTGCAAATACACCCCAAATTGCTCCAAAAGCATTTACAAGACTACCTATAAATATCAATATGGGACCTAGTAAAGCAAACGCGCCAACTATTTTTATTATTGTATCTTTCGTTTCGGGTGGTAAACCTTGAAACCAATCTAAAAACTTTTGAATGTTTTGTATGAAACTATCTACATAAGGAGACAAAATTTCATAAATTTCTCCACCTATTTCTGCCCAAGCAAGTTTTAAGTTATTCATTGCTGTGGTAAACTTATCCGCGGGATCGAGTGTTTCTTCAAAGGTTTTCTTAACTGCACCTGCTGCACTTTCAGCTGCATCTCCTAAAGCATAGAAATCAAACGCACCACGGTTAATAGCATCTAACATCGCGGGGGCAGATCTACCAGAGAAAATAGCACTAGCATATTGTAACTGTTTAGTTTGATCTTTGGTGCCTTTTATCTTTTTTATTAAATCTTTCATGCCTTGCGATAACGTTTTGCCTTGTTTTGCAAAATTAACCTGCGCTCTCGATAAACCCATGAACATCTTGTTAGAATCCAAACCTTGCTGTTCAAAGTTACCTACTAGCTGTGCTGCTGTAGCAAAATCCAAACCTAACGCTTTAATCTGTGGTGCGCCACGTATAACAGAATCAAAAATCTGATCTACACTTAAGCCAGTGTCTTGCGATGCTTTTGTTACTGCATCTAAAATAGAAGCTAAATCCTTGGTTTGAAGCCCGTAAGCGGACATAGCTGCTTTCGCATTTTGTGTTGCCGTGGTAACATCCGTGTTATTAATCTGTGCAAATTGTAACATCAGTTTAGTAGCTTCTTCTAACGCGGGTCCCGTTAGTTTAAACTGAGTGTTCATTTCGCCTACAGCTTCACCTACGGTTTGTATGTCAAAGGGCATGGTTTTTGCAATGTTTTGAAATACTTGTTTTAGATTTTCAAACTCTTCGCCCGTCGCCCCTGTTTTAGTTATAATCGTATCTTCTGCTTCATCCACTTGTTTCCATGCTGCCATGGTAGTTGCACCAAGCGCAACGATAGGAGCGGTAACCTTTGTAGTAAGGGTTTTACCTGCATTGCTTATCGACTTGCCTATCTGTTTAAATTTATCAGAAATAGAAGTTGCTGATTTTTGCACTTCTTTGGTTAACCCAGCGATGTCTCGTTGAAATTTTTCTGTGCTAGCACGGATTTCAATCGAGGCTTCGCCGATTACATTATCAGCCATTCAATGTTCCCTCCCTTGCTTTTAGGTACCGCTCCACTAACTCTTGGTGTTCTTGCCTTCGCACTTCTATAGGTTTGTCTTCTGCTGGTTTTTTAATATCTAACAATGTTTTTAATTTTGGTATCTTTTTAGCACGCACTAGGTTGGCAACTAACCATGCATGGTATCTTGTTTGCTGTGTTTCAAACGTGATGCGTTGCTCGTATCCCTCTAACATTAAATTGAACTCGGCTATAGTCATGTTACCAAACTCCCAAGGTTTTAAGCCGAGAAGACCAAACGCTATACGTTGCACGTCATCCCAGTCCCAGTCTACGTCTCTGCTTCCTTCTCTGTCTCGTTTTGCTCCTTGGTTACTTTTTTTTGTCCACCTAGTGCGGTTTGTAAAGCCTCGCCAACTTTCATTAACACTTCTGTAAGATCTTGTGTTTTATCTAATAAATTGCCCACATCTTCAGGTGTTAATGAAGGATCTTCGTCTATTAACCCAGCCCATACTAACGCTCGCAGGTCTTTAAAACTAAAGTTCTCTTCATTGCCTAAACCGTTTACAAAACTTGCAAAAGGCTTGCCAGTCAAATCCTCTAACGTTGCCATCGCGTTAATGGTATAACGCAGTTTTCTCGGTTTGTCTAGTTTAATTGTTACAAACGGCTTAGCCATTATTTATTATGCCCCTCCAGTTAATTCAGTCCACTCGCCATCGATTTCAATGGTGATTGATACTGTAGCTTCTCCTTGGTCAGGATACTCTTCGCTTAAAGAGGTAACATAACCCGATGCGGATTTTATGTTAATATTGTTATCCATTACTGCAACGTTTACTAGTGTCCCTTCACGCATTGCGGTTTTGATAGCTGTATAAGAAACCGAATCTGGTACGTATAAAGCATCTAAACTTAAAGTAGAAGAATACCTGCCAGGTACAATCCTACGTGCTCTGCTTTCTTTGCTAGAAATATCAACCACATCAGAAGATTCATCAATAGTAGCATCTCTTTGAGATCCTACTACCATACCACCTATTGTTATTAGAATGTCACTACCGTTTTTGCCTACTACTTCAGGCATTTTAATTCCTCCTTTCGAATATAAATCTTACTGTTACAACCATGCCAAGGGCTACATCTTCTGGTATAAAGATGGGTCCCCTGCACTCCGTAATAATGTTTTGATACCCACTTACTGGTATATATTGTCTATGAAACAACTCTCGCACTCGCTCCGCCATATTTTCTACTAATACCTTACTACCTTGGTTTTTTGTGTAACATCTTATGTCTACTAACATCTCTCTACCTATAGTAGTTTTGGTATCAAATGGTACGTCACTCACTGGTCCCGATACTACAATGTAAGGTAACTCGGCATCACCAGGTACTGGTTCGATAGTAAAAATTGCTGGTTGGTTGTTATATAAGTTTACCATGCTTACCAAGATTGGATCTTCTACTAATTTATTATAAATCGCTTGTGTGAATACCGACATCACTTACCACCTATAAAAGCTTTAAGTGTTTTATCTTCGTTGTTTTCTAATGCGGGTCGTAAAAACGGTCTTGCTGCCATGCGAGATGTACCAAATTCTAAGTGTATAGCATAATCAACGGATGATCCTATTACACCATAAACTTCGTCGCCGTCCCTGCGCACTTCGTAAGTGATACTTCTTTGTAATTCGCCAGTGTTACTAGCTGGAGTGTCCCCTGGGGCGGATGCACGGTGCTCGCCCCACCTTGTTTTATACACTCTACCTGTCCCAGGTTTGTCTAATGATTGTTGTATCTCTTCTACCAAAGCCTTGCAAGAAGCCTCTACACGCTCCTCAATGTCTTTTTTATCAATAGCTTTTTTAGAATTGATTTTTACTTTAACATTACTCATTTTGAATTTCCACCCCAGGGCACTCTAAATGGTGATCCGCTTGACTAGGGTTGCGAACACCGATAATTTTGATAGTAATCCTACCATCTGTTACCAAGTCGCCTCTTTTTATGTCGGCATTAGCATCACAAAATACCACGTGTGATACCTCTGCATGCTCTTGTGCCGCTGCTGTCCTCTCTGCTATACTAGCTGCACTGATACGTCCTCTAACTTGTCCGATGTCTTGGTATTGTTTTACCCAGCCACCTTGTCCATCACTTACTTCAACGCTTCGTTTAATCGTTAGAGTTTTATTAAACAAACTTATCATATTACTGCACGCCAGCCCTCTAACAGATCGGTAACATCCACTTTTAATGGTTCTGCATAAGTAACAGAGTAGTCTCCTATACTTTCGCTCTTTATACTACCAGCATACTGCATGCCTTGATACCAACTTACAACGGTGTTTATACACGCTCTCTCAATATCCTCTGGTAGGTTTCTATCGGGATCTCCTGGAAGTTTGTAACCCGCGGTATACTCGACTTCATATATATAACCTTCGGTGTTAGCTAACGGATGCCATGTTATATTCCATACCAAGCTGGGATTCCACCCCCACCCCTGTG
>Ga0209508_1001882_pt1 | contig 15114 bp, 15 predicted proteins | sample AD_UKC129_MetaG_FD_184427 | JGI IMG/M metagenome (GOLD analysis project Ga0209508, IMG submission 184427) | Active sludge microbial communities of municipal wastewater-treating anaerobic digesters from Canada - AD_UKC129_MetaG (SPAdes) (version 2) | ecosystem: Engineered > Bioreactor > Anaerobic... | reverse complement strand
GCACTCTCGGTCGAGCTAAACTTGCTACAACGCTAGAATCGAGACCCCCGGAAAGCAAAGAACCCGCTGGGTTACTTTTGATTCTCTTTTTTACTGCTTTGCTAAGTTTGTCACGAAGTTTTTGAGCTACAATCTCCAGCTCTCCCCGAAAAAGAGGTAGCTTTTTCCAGCGAAAATAAGAATTAATTTTTTCTTTATAAAAAAAACTTCCCGGAGGCATTTCTTTTATTTTTCTTCCATAAGACAAAAGTCCTTTTACTTCCGAAGAAAAACAAAGCTCTCCTCTTTCATTAAATACATAATAAAGAGGAGCTACTCCTACATAATCTCGCTTTAACTCTGGCTCTTTTTCTCTTACGCGTGCCAGCGCAAAATGATCGGCCCCTCTATCATCTTTTACCATCTTTTCTCTTTTCCATCGGGCAGGCGATGGTTCATAGAAAGCGGGCCACACCACTCCTAAAGTCGCCTCTTCCAATTCTAAAACTGCTTTACCTTTCGGACCTCGATGAGAGTCTTATTTAGCATTTTTCTACTTCTTTTTTCTTTCCTGAAGCAAAAATTCCTGCAATACCAGCCAAAATACATTCACCTTCCTATTTTATCGATATTCATTTACTGCCTCAAAAAGAGCTAATAAGTTTTCTACCGGTATATTAGCCTGAATATTGTGAACTGTAGCAAATACGAACCCTCCACCAGGCTTAAAAGTTTCTATCAACTGCCGCACTTCTTCTCTCACCTCTTCAGGTGTTCCAAAAGGAAGAGTTTTCTGAGTATTCACTCCTCCACCCCAAAAAGTAAATTGATGTTCAAAGTTTTTCTTTAGGTTTTGAGGAATCATCTTAGCTGCAGATATCTGCACCGGGTTCAAGATATCAAAACCAGCTTCTTTTATATCCGGGAGAAGGTCGTAAACTGAACCACAAGTGTGAATAAAAGTTTTCCAGGTGGTGTTTTGATGAATCCAGTGGTTAATTTTTTGATGAAAGGGTTTAAATAATTTTCTATATACCTCCCGGGAAATAAAAGGACCATTTTGCGAACCAAAATCAGTTCCTGAAACCACTATTACCTGAATTCTTTCTCCCACCGCCTGATAAAATAATTCCAAATTCTGCAAACCAATATCGGTAGTACGAGAAAAAACCTCCCTGATAAAGTCCTGACGGGTTAAAAGCGATATATACCATTCTTCTACATCTCTAATCCCTCGAGGGTCTGGTAAAGCTGGCCCGGGAACATAGGCAATATCTCCCAGATTGATTCCCGGAACTCCTCCCGATACTATACTATACTCAGTTTCTTCACAGAGTCTTTTAGATTCACTTTCGTAGTAGCGGAGCTCTTCTTCGGAAAGCAAGCCATACTCTTCTATCTGGTCTTCTACTTTCAATTCTTCCTCTTCTAAAGATTTCTGTCTGATAATAACGTCGTGATAAAAACCGCCCTGGGGCATTTTAGCCGATGGAGGAAAGGTGGTATTCCCCCCGGGATACTGATAAATGTTACCTTCTGAGTCCGGGGTAGTGTTAAACTTTTCCGGTACTAAAAGAGGAGTTCCATCAAAAAAAGTCCAGGGTTTCCAGTTTTCATTTTTAAACCCAAAAAAGCTATAAAGAGGAAGGAGAGGAACAGTATCTATTCCCAAAACTTTTCGCAACTCATCATCTACTTCCCCTAACATCTGAAAAGGGTCAATCACCTTTACTGGCTCTTCTGGCTTAATCAAGCCTAAAGCCACTTTTAATTTGTGCAAGCTGGAAACATGAATCCCGGTAATCAAGGTAGAACCTAGATCTAAAGGGAGACTATCTGGTTCCTGATGAGAAAGGGAAGTTATCACTCGTTCTCGAGAAGTCATATTCTTTTCTCCTTTGTATTTTCTGCTTCCTAAATTATAACCGACATTTACAAATAAATTATAGTATTCCGTAAAACCTGCTAAAGCGCTCAAGACTTGGAAATTAGTCACATCGAGCAAAAAATTCGGTTCTCCCCGCTGAGTAAGACATTTTTTCTTCCTCAGTAGTCCTTGCTTTTTATCTTTTTGTTTTTGGGGAACTATAAAGGGGGTTCACCCCTTTATAGTTCGGATTCCTGATAGAACCATTCAGGAATTACAGCAAAAAGACACCTTCATCTTAACTCGTCAAGCTCTCTAAACCGTCATCGCGAGCACGGCGTATCTTACCGTGCGTGGCGATCCCGAGTTTTTAACACAATGTAATTGGCCTTATAAAATGACAGAAGGGAAATCACCTTCACCCTAACCCTTAAAGGGAGAAGAAAAGAAGGGATAATTCAAGAGCTTCCCCTCCGTCATGCCTGAAATCCTTTATCAGGTATCTAAATGTTTTTGTCCTTAAATAGTTCGGATTCCTGATAGCAAGATGATATAATAGTGAAAAGTTATCGAGGAGGAAAAAGTGAAGAGGATTTACTTTATCTTAGCTTTGAGCATATTAATTATAGGTTTTCTTTTCGTATATTTTGTATATTTTACTCAAGAAAATTCAGCGACCTATACTTATACCTCTTCAGCAGGATTTTCCCTCACTTTTCCCCCTGATTGGGAGGTCAATAATTCTCCTTCTACCCTCAATCCCTACCTTATGATGTTAGGCCAAGACTCGGAAGCCCAGGTCGAGGTTACTTTGGAGTATTATAATTATTCTTCACTGGAAGATTTCTTTGAAAAAGTGAAGGAAGAAGTAAGTCAATTTCCCGGAGTGAAAATAATTTCCCAAGGGGAAGAGTCTATAAATGGAGCTCCCAGTTACTGGTTCACTTATAGTTTTCTAGCTTCGATAGGACCTTCCGACCCTCAAGAACCCTTCCAGGCTATTCTCTATCTTTTCTCCCAGGGGGGCAATTTTTTCCGTATAATTTGTCTAACTAAAGAAGATCGATTCAATGATTATTTAAACACTTTTCAAACCATTGCTCGTAGTTTCACGACCTTAACAGAAAATTAATTATAGTATCTTGCAAAACCTGTTATAATTTCTCTCTGAAAAGGAGAGATTGCCATGCCAGGCGAGCACACGAGGTTCGCAACGACGGTTTAGTAAGGATTGTCGCATGATTATCTCTTGAGAAGATGGAGCATTAAATAGAAAAATATTATTATGAATTTTACGGTTAACTATAACACCATTTTATAAAAGAAAATAACACCAAGCTAAGAGGTGAAAAAATGGAAAAAGAAGGGGCAAAACGCATACTCTGTTTTGGAGATTCCCTGACCTGGGGTGCTGATCCTGAAACCGGGGGTCGCCATCCAGTGAGTTCTCGCTGGACCACTCTACTGCAAAAGAATTTAGGAGAAAACTATTGGATAATAGAAGAAGGACTAGGTGGACGCACTACCATCTGGGATGACCCCATTGAAGGAGATAAAAATGGAAGAAGACATTTACCAATATTATTAGAATCTCACCGACCTCTGGATTTGGTAGTTATAATGCTGGGAACCAATGATTTAAAATCTCGCTTTCATGTTTCTGCCTTTGAGATTGCTCAAAGCGCCAGCACTCTGGTAGAAGTAGTAAAAAGAAGTAGTGCCGGAAGAGGTGGAAATCCTCCTCTGGTTCTTCTTATTGCTCCTCCACCTTTAGGGAGACTTACAATATGGCAGGAGGAATTTGGAGAGGGAGTAGAAAAATCCAGGAATTTAGCTCGTTTCTATTCTTATTTTGCCCAGCTTAACCAATGCCACTTTTTTGATGCTGGCGAAGTAGTTAAAACCAGCGATATAGATGGCATTCACTGGGAAGCTAACGCAAATCGGCAATTTGCTGAAGCACTGGCAGAAAAAATAAAAGGTATTCTCTGAGGAAAAATCAGGCCTTTCTAAGGTTTGCTTTACTATTGGCACTCACCTCGGCATTTTTTACCGCATCGCAGACACACTAACTCATCCATTATTTTGCTTTCCTCCCTCGGGTGAAGGTAGCGTCCCTTTATTCTTTTATCTTTTATCCAGAACCATTTTTTTAATTTCTTTTCATAAGGGGTATCGTAAACTTCCTGGATTCCTTTATCTCGATATTCTTCTCTTCCTGTGGCCATATTTTATTCCTCCCCGAGATAGGCTTTACGTACTTTCTCATTTTCCAGAAGTTCTTTACCCATTCCCTCGAGAACCACAGACCCGGTTTCCAGAACATAGGCATAATCAGCCACCTGCAAAGCAGCTTTAGCATTCTGTTCTATTAGCAGAATAGTGGTTCCATTACGGTTAATTTCCTGAACAATATTAAAAATTTCTTTCACGAGAAGTGGAGCTAACCCCAGCGAAGGCTCATCCATCATCAAAAGATGAGGCCGAGACATTAAGGCTCTCGCTACCGCAAGCATTTGTTGCTCTCCTCCGCTTAAAGTACCTCCTTTTTGTCTTACCCTCTCCTTCAAACGGGGAAAGATTTGGAAAACCCAATCTAAATCTTTTTTAATTTCCTCTCTATCTAGCCGGGTGTAACTTCCCAGAAGCAGATTTTCCCAGACAGTAAGATTAGGAAAAATTCTCCTCCCTTCCGGAGCCATAGCCAGTCCCATTTCCACAATATGATGAGAAGCTTCTCGAGTAATATCTCTATTCAGGAACTCTATGCTACCCTGCCGAGCTCTCACGAGACCCGATATAGTTCTTAAAGTCGTGCTTTTACCTGCTCCATTTGCTCCCACCAAAGCTACAATTTTCCCTACCGGAACCTTAATATTAATCCCTTTGAGAGCATGAATACCACCATAAAACACATGAAGATCTTCGGTCTTAAGTATTAAGTCTTCCTCCATCAATTCTCTACCCCCAGATAAGCCTCGATAACCCGTGGGTTATTTCTTATCTCTTCTGGTGTACCTTCAGCTATTTTCATTCCAAAATCCATTACTGCTATCCGCTCACAAATTCCCATCACTACCTTCATGTCATGTTCGATCAGAAATATGGAAAGATTAAAGTCGTCTCGTATTTTCTGGATAAATCTCATCAGTTCTTGAGTTTCTTGAGGATTCATTCCCGCTGCTGGCTCATCTAAAAGTAAAAGAGAAGGATGAGTAGCTAAAGCTCGGGCAATCTCTAAACGCCTTTGCTCCCCATAGGGTAAGGACTGGGCTTCTTCTTTTGTTGCATCTGCTAATCCCACTGCCTTAAGAAGCTCATAAGCCTCTTCTCTTATGGCTCTTTCTTCTCTCCAATAAGAAGGGAGACTGAACATAGGAGCTAAAAAAGAGCTCTGCAAGCGAACATGAAAAGAAACCAGAACATTTTCCAAAACGGTTAAATTTCCAAAGAGACGAATGTTCTGAAAAGTACGAGCAATACCAACAGTGGTAACCACATCGGGAGAAAACCCGGTAATATCTTTTCCCTGGAAAATTATCCGTCCTTTCGTAGGACGATATTGACCGGTAATCAAGTTAAATACCGTAGTCTTACCTGCTCCATTAGGTCCAATTAAACCCACCAGGTCTCCAGGGAAAAGTTGCAAAGAAAAGTCACTAACTGCTACCAGCCCGCCAAAAGCTATAGTAAGATCTTCCAAAGAAAGAAGGGGCTCTTTATTTTCCACTTTCATTTCTTCCTCTTATCCAGTCAATAATAAGCTGCCAGGAAATTTCTTTATTACCAAATAATCCCTGTCGATAAAAAATCATCATGACTACTAAAAGAACAGAAAACACGACCATTCTCATTCCTGGTATTCCAGGAAAAGTCCATGCTCCGATAGTGATGGGAGCTTCCACTACCCGTAAAATTTCTTGCAAGAAGGCAAAAATAAAAGCAGTAATTACTGACCCCGTAATGCTACCCAATCCCCCCAGAACAATGATAATTAATAAATTGAAAGTCATAGTAAAAGTAAAAAGAGAGGGAGAAACAGTGCTGATTAAAGTTACAAATAACCCTCCTGCCACGCCGGCAAAAAATCCGCTTAATACAAAAGACAGAAGCTTATGGCGGAAAAGGTTAACTCCCATAGCTTCTGCTGCTACTTCATTTTCCCTGATAGCTTTTAAAGCTCGACCAAAACTGGAATTCGCAAGACCCTTAATCATAAATACCGACCAGAAAGCCCAGTTAACCGTCCACCACAGATTAGTGTATTCCGGTATTCCTTTGATTCCTAAAGCTCCGTTAGTCAAAGGAATAAAATTATTGGCCAGAACATTAATGATCTCTCCAAAACCAAAAGTAGCAATAGCCAAGTAATCACCTCGCAAACGGAGAGTAGGAATACCAATTAATAAAGCAGCAAGAGCGGCAGCTACTCCTCCTAAAAAGAGAGCCAGAATAAAAAGAGAAGAAGGAAAAGAAAAAGAATTAAAAGGCCAGATGAGAGGCTGCAAGAAATAAACCTGTTGTTTTTGCACCAGAGGAAGCATCAAAATAGCTACAGTATAACCGCCAATAGCCATAAAACCATTGGGCCCCAAGGAAAACTGCCCGGTAATTCCATTAATTAAATTATAGGCTACTGCTGCTACTACGTAAATACAGGCGGTATTCAAAATGCGGATTAAATAAGTATTTAGATACCTTCCCGCTAAACTTACTCCCCACATCAAGACTGCAAAGAGAAGTAAAGTTAAAATTAAGTCTCTTTTTTCTTCTTTTCCCATCTCTATACTTTTTCTTTCAGGGATTCACCCAGAATTCCACTGGGCTTTACCAACAAAAATATGATTAATATGCTGAAAACAAAGGCGTCTCGATAGCCAGACAAACCAGGGAAAAAGGCCACAATCATAATTTCTACCAATCCAATTATAAAACCACCTATCATAGCCCCTACTACATTACCAATCCCTCCTACTACCGCTGCAGTAAAAGCTTTCCAGCCCGGGAATGTGCCCATTAAAGGATTAATCTGGGGGTATTTACAAGCCCAAAGTACTCCACCAATCCCGGCTAATGCCGAACCTAAAGCAAAAGTATAAAGAATTATCCTATCTACATCTACTCCCATAAGACGAGTGGTTTCCATATCCTTAGATACAGCTCGCATAGCCATTCCCATTTTAGTTCGGTAAACTAGATAAAGTAAAACAAGAAGAACTAAAATACTGATGATAGGCACCCAGAAAGTTACTCCCTGAATACGAGCACCAGCTAAAATATAAACATTTTTCATAAGCTCCGGACGAGGAAAACCTTTAGGACGAGCACCAACAGTTACTAGACCCAGATTTTCAATAAAGAAAGAAACTCCCACTGCAGTTATAAGAGCAGAAATACGAGGAGCATTGCGTAGCGGTCGATAAGCTACCCGTTCAATGCTCATTCCCACTATAGCACACAGAGCTACCCCTATTATCACTCCCAACCACCAGGGGAGAAGAAAAACCCCTATCATAAAAAAAGAAAAATAAGCTCCCAGCATGAATACATCGCCATGAGCAAAGTTTATAAATCCCAAAATGCCATAAACCAGAGTATAACCAATGGCTAAAAGAGCATATAAACTCCCTAAGGAAACTCCATTCATTATTTGCTGAAAAAAGGAAACCCAGGTCATCGCATTAGTTTATACAGCACCAGGCAACTTTCCCGGTTGCCTGGTGCTGCCAATTCAATATTCAATAGTAGTCACAAAATTGAAGTTACCATTTTCCACTCTTTTTACCACTATAGGTTTCTTGTTGTCTCCATCTACAATAGTAGCCACTCCAGTTATAACTTCCAGATTTTCAGTATCTTCCATAGCATCACGTATTTTAACCGGGTCTAATTCTCCCGCTCTTTTAATGGCATCTAAAATAATAACATAGCAATCACCACCCAAAGCTTCAAAAGCGCTGGGTTCTCTACCATGTTTTTCCCGGTACAAATCAAAGAACTTCTGTCCTATTTCAGTTATCGCCTGAGTAGTGTCAGCATGAGCAGTGAAATAAACCCCCTCTACTGAATCTCCACCGATGCTAACCAATTCCGGTGCGTCTGCTCCATCAGCCCCTAAAATCATCCCTTCATAACCTAAATCCCGGGCCTGCTGACAAATCAGAGCAGTTTCAGTGTAGTAATTGGGAACATAAATGACATCAGGATTAGCGTTTATAATGGTAGTAAGCTGAGCAGAAAAGTCCTGGTCTCCACTTCTACAATTTTGCTCGCTTACCACTTGCCCTCCTCTTTCTATAAAAGCATCCTTAAAGAAGTTGCCCAGAGCTACACAATAGTCTTGAGCGATATCAGATAAAATGGCCGCAGTTTGGGCTTGAAGCTCACTGCGAGCAAATTGAGCAGCCGCTTTAGCCTGGTCATCATCCCGGAAACAAGCCCGGAATACAAATTTTTTCCCTTGAGTGACCAGAGGACTGGTAGCACTGGCAGAAATAACCGGAACCTGTTTTTCTTCACATATTGGGCCTACCGCTAACATACTACCACTTATTGCCGGGCCAACCATAACTACCACTTTTTCGTAATCTATCAGGCGAGTGGCAGCATTAGCTGACTCTACCCGGTCACTCTTATTATCTACTAAAACCAGCTCTACCTTTTTCCCCAGAACTTCATCTCCTACTACTTCTTTAGCAACATTTACTCCTTCCCAGATCATCTGCCCATAAGCTGCTACTCCTCCAGTAATTTCCAGGTTAGCTCCAATTTTCACTGTTTCTTGAGCTAGAACTACCCCGGAAAAGCTCAAAACTAAAAGAAGAACTGTGGATAAACTAATTAATCGTCTCAATCTAAAATCCCCCTTTCGCTATTTTTTGGTTAAAACTTGCCATAAAATTATCACTGCACCAGCTCCTTGTCAAGAAAAACCGGGCTCTATCGGAGTATAGAAGACAAGAAAATTTATCAAAATAGTAATTATCAACATAATCACGATTGTAACCAGTAATGGTTATCAGATTAAAAAGTTTCTATCTTTTTTGGATAGCTTCTTATGTCCTTTACTTATCTCATAAATAATCTCTTTTTGTGTTTGCAAGAGATACCTCACTTGTAACCCTCTTGGGAACATCCTTTTAAAGAAATAACAATTTAGCTTTAATTGTAACTGAGGCAGCTCAATATCTTGAGTTTAATTTTTACCGTGATAAAATTGTGTAAATTTATCAGGTTCATAGGAATAAATAACTAACACCAGAGAGGAAAAATAAAATTTGGCGCTTTTTCTTTTTCATTTCTTAGCTGATTTCTTTGCTTCTTTTCCCTCACCGCTTAGTCCTTATTTTATAGAGTTATACAAAGTAGATTCTCGAACCATAGCCATGTTCATTGCCACCCTCTCTCTTCTGGGTTCTCTTAGCCAGCTTTTCTTCGCTACCCGACTTTTATTTCAGAAACCGGAGATACAGTTCTATATTTCCCTTTCCTGTTTAATGTTACCCTGGCTCTTTATCCCTTTTTCTTCTCATATTTATACGCTTTTCTTTATCCTTATAGTAGCTTTTTTAGCCAATGCTTCTTTCCATCCCTTAGGAGCAGCTCTCTCTGGTGAGCTTGGACCTCAAGGAGTAACTTTCTTTGTTTCTGGAGGCATTGTCGGAGGCGCTCTAGGCCCTATTTTCATTACTTTGCTGGTAAGCAAGGCAGGTGCTTCTGGAATAGCACTGCTAACTTTAGGACTTTGGGCATGCTGGACTGTTTTATTCCTTAGAAAAAGGGATTACCATATACCTTCCTTTAGTCCTCCAGAGAAATTCTCCCTTCGACTTTTTCCTCCTTTGTTACCTATTTGGATAATGGTGAGTGTCCGCACTTTTTTCACCGATATTTTCCATACCTTTGTTCCTATCTACCTGAGCTTACAAGGATATAGCTTAGTAGTAGGGGGAACATTACTCTCCGCAGGAGTAATGTCCGGGCTTTTAGCTAACTTAGTAGGAAGCAGAATTAGAATACAGTTCAATAATCGATTGGTAAATCTAATCTCTTTTGGAGGATTAGGTATTTGCATTTTAACTTTCACCTGGGTGGAAGAAATAACTTTTTTGGCCATTTTTTATCTCTTAGCCGATTTTTGCTCTTTTTTGAGTATGAGCACCAATGTTTGTGAAGCTCAAGATTTGCTTCCTCAGCATCGTGCTCTTGCCTCTTCGGTAGCCATGGGCCTATCATGGGCTTTTGGACATTTTTTACATCTTCTCTACTCTTCTTTACTGGGTAGAGAGGTAATCTTGGTGCTTCAGAGTGCTGGCCTCTTTTCTATAGGAGTAGTTATCCTTCTTCTCCTTTTTCCTTCTTTTTTCCAGAGAAAAACTTACGGGGTCGAGAGAGTTGAGAATATTATATAGCCGGCCCAAAAAAAGGAGCGTCCCAAACTTTTTTATATTCTTAAGTATTGCTTCCGCTTCTAATTTTATTTTTGCCTTAACTTCGGTTCTCTTTTCTATCTTTGCCACAGACATGGGATTTTCACCTCCGGAAATTGGTTTAGCCATATCTGCTCTCACCGCTGGATCTTTAATAGGTGGCCCTTTATGGGGAAAATTAGTAGACAAATTTGGCAAGAGAAAAATAGCTCTTTTAGTCAGCCTTTCCGGACAGGCTCTTTTTTGCTTGCTTACTCCCCTGATGAAGCATCTCTTAAGTTTAGTAATAGTACGGTTTTTCTTTGGATTTTTCACGGTAGCCCAGGCTTTAATACTTAATGAGTTGACAGTCAAGATAGAAGAGGAAGAAAGAAGAAGCAAAGAAATATCAGCCATCAATGTCGCTCGAGCAGCAGGTTACTCTTCAGGTTGTCTTTTGAGCGGAATTTTAGGAGACCTCCACCCTAACTTCAGTTTCTATTTAGGAAGTTTAGCTGTTATTCTGGTTTTTTTTCTTACTTTCTATCTCCGGGAAGAAACCGAAGCAGCTACCCCCTTGCCTCAAGATAAAAATCCTACTGAACACTGGTTTTGGCAAAAAGGAGTTGTGCCTTTCTATCTTTCCATCTTTCTTCGCTCTACCGCAGTAAATGGACTTTCTTATTTCTTGCCCCTTTTCTGGAAAAATATGGGGCAAACTACTGCTCTCATTGGCTCGGTCATTGCTATCTCTAATTTAGCCCAATTACTTTTCTTCCCTTTAAGTGGGAAAGTAAGCTCCCGGTCAGATCTGATGGCTTTTCGGTCTGCCCGTTTCGGGCTTTTGCTAACTATTATTCCTTTTCTCATTGCTCCTTTTTTTCATCAAGGAGTATTAATCCTTCTTCCTCAATGTATTTTGAGCATTAGCTGGGCTTTCTTTTACATCGGGACTATTCTTTCTCTTCGTTCTTTCGTTCCCCCAAAGAGACAGGGAGAAGCTTTAGGATGGCTAGAAGTAGCCTTCAATTTAGGAGGTATAGTAGGTCCTAATCTTTTTGCCTTTTCTCTTTCTTCTTTTCACAATAACTTTCTACTTGCCTTCTTTTCCCTTTCTTTTTTGCCCCTTGTAGCTTTCTTCATTTCCAGGAAAAACGAGAAGAGACTTCTTTCTCGAAATTAAGAAAAAGAAACCAGAGCTGACTTTACTTTTACTCCCGGAATGTTGCCCAATCTACCAGTTAAAGCCCCCAGCTCGTCTGTGCTACCATCTACAATTAAAGCAATTACCGAAATGTTTCTCTCTCGATAAGGGATACCCATTCTCCCTACGATTAGCTCTCCAAACTCCCCCAGAATTTCGTTCACCTGTTCAGCTTGTTTTTCTCGATTGGTAACCACTATTCCCACTACCCCTACTCTATTCTCTGCCATAGAGAACCCCTAACTTTTTATTAATTATCCTCAAATCTTTCTCTACCTCCACATAAGTTCTAAACCACTTCTCTAAACTTTTTTGACTCTCCTCTTGAGGCTTAAACATTTCCTTAACCCGGAAGGTTTTTTGGAATGCCTCCTCAAAATCTTTATAAACTCCAGCACCTAAACCAGCCAGAAGAGCAGCCCCCCGGCAACTTCCTTCTCTATCCCGGGGAACAAAGATATTTTTGCCCAGAGTAACAGATTTTAACTTCATCCATATCTTATTTTGAGTTCCCCCTCCCACATTAACCGCTTCTTTTACCTTAAATCCTAACTTCTCCTCCATTTTCTCCCAGATATTTCGATATTCAAAACACAGACCTAAAAGAAGACCCAGGATTAACTCTTCTCTTCCTGTGTTTCCCGTGAGGTTAAAAAATGCTCCCCTTGCTCCCTCATAATCTCCTCCTAAAAGATAAGGAAAAAAAAGAGGAACACCGGAAGAGAGAGAAAAAGAGCAATTTTCCAGAAAACTATAGTCTTCTTTTAACAATTTTAGTGCCCAATCAACACTATAGCCTCCACTATAAATCCCATTCATAGCATAATAATAAGGATAAGCTACATGATGCCCCCAAGAAAAAGGCTTTTCTTCCCCCTCTATGGAGAGAGAAGGCAAACTTTCCAGTGCCATGGTCAAAGATTCAGTAGTTCCGGTAGAGATTAAAGCTCTCCCTTCTTTGTATACTCCCACTGAAAGAGCAGCACAGAGATGGTCATGCCCTCCGGTTATTACCAGCGTATCAGGGGATAAACCACACTCTCTTGCTACCTTCTCTCTTACTGTTCCTAAAACTCTCCCAGAGGGATAAAGAGGTGCCATATTTTTCACTGATAATCCCACTCGCTCTAACATTTCCTCCCACCAGCACCTCTCTCTTTGGCGGAAAAGCATAGTACGAGAAGCCAAAGAATAATCAAAAGAAGGAACTCCGCTAAAGTAGAAGAGAATAAAACCAGACATAGAGGTCCAGAATTTCGTTTTCTCAAAAGTTTCTTTTTCTCTTTCCCGGTGCCAGAGCAATTTATAAAAAGAATAAATATGATAAGGATAAAGGCCACTAATTCGATAAACTTCTTCCCTGTCTAACTCTACATCTTCAAAATACTTTTCGGCGCGATTGTCATACCAGGGTATACTTCCTCCCAGTGGTTCTCCATTCTCACCTACTTTAACCAGTACCTCCGCATAGCTGGATACACTGAGAGCTACAATTTCTTGTTTCACTTCCCCGGGAAATCGATTTATAGCCCGGAGAATCTCTCGTAAAATCTCCTGCGGATCGTAAAGTTCTCCTTCTTCATCAGGAAATAAAGGGGTAGGAAAACTTTCCTCCCCCTTTATTTCTCCATCCTGGTCATAAACCCGTAACTTAGTATTAGTGGTTCCTACATCTATCCCTAAAAGCACAGCCAGTTTATCCTCCCACCCTCACTCCTACCTCTTTTTCTTCTAAAGAGGGCTTTTTCTCTACCCATACCAAACACTTAGTAGGACATTTCTCTATACAAATTCCACACAAATTACACTTATCCCGGTCTATCTTTATCCTTCCTCCCTCGAGAGTCATAGCTCCCTCCGGGCAGGATTTCACACATATACTGCATTTTATACATCCCTTTTTACAGGATTGCCTGGTCTCCCGAGGGGAAGCTAAAGAAACACAAGCTTCTACCACTTGTTCCCGGGCAGGAAGAAGAGCAATTATAGAGCGAGGACACTCTTCCACGCATTTTCCGCAACCAGTACATTTCTCCCAGAGAATCACAGGTAATCCTTTTTCTTCATCTAAAATCATAGCCTCAAAAGGGCAAACTTTCACGCAATTTCCGAAACCCAGGCATCCATAGCGGCAGACTTTAAAGGAATTGCCCAAAAGATGAGCAGCTCTGCAATCTTTTACTCCCTGGTAGGTTGCTACCTCTCCTGCCACTTCTTTCTCCCCTTGACAAAGGAGAATAGCTTTCTGTGCCTCCCGGTTAGAGTCAATTTCTTTTCCTAATAAAGAAGATAGCTCATTCCACACCTTTGGCCCTCCTACCGGACAAGCATCAGGAGGAGCCTCTCCAGCAGCAATTTTCTCTGCTAAAGCAGAACATCCTGGAAAACCACAAGCTCCACAATTAGCTCCAGGAAGAATCTTTTCCGCTTTTTGCACTAAAGGGTTAGTTTCTACTGCAAATTTTTGAGAAAACCAAGCCAACATCACTCCAAAAACCAAACCTAAAACTCCAATAAGAATAGTAGGCATTAGAATGTTCATATCTTTCTCCTATTTCACTAGACCCTTAAAACCCATAAAGGCAATAGCTAAAAGACAGGTAGAGATAAATACCATAGGATAACCCTGGTAAAATTGAGGGACTTTAGAAAATCTCAATTTTTCCCTGATTCCAGCCAGAAGTAACAGAGCTATCGTAAACCCCAAAGACACCCCTATACTATAGACTACCACCTGAATAAGGTTATAATGATAATCTACTCCAAAAAAGGTAACCGCCAAAATAGCACAATTAGTAGTGATGAGAGGAAGGTATATGCCCATAGCCTGGTATAAGTTAGGCACCATTTTCTTGAGGATTGCTTCCAACAATTGCACTAAAACGGCAATTACCAGAATAAACACCATAATCTGGAGATATTCCAACCCTAAAGGAACAAAAATAAAGTTCCACAAAACCCAGGTAGCTATAGAAGCTAAAACCATGACAAAAGTAACTGCCATCCCCATCCCTAAAGAGTTTGCTACATTAGAAGACATTCCGATATAGGGACACAACCCAATGTAGCGAGCCAAAATAATATTATCCACAAAAGCAGCACTGATAAAAATTTTGAAAAGGTCCATAGCATTCATAGGTTATTCCTCCGATAAAAGTGATTTAGTATAGCAATGCAAAGGCCAATAAGGAGAAAAGCTCCAGGAGGAAGAATCATTATCATCATCCCTTGGTAAGAAGAAGGAAATATCTGGTGGTAAAAAATTTGTCCGTAACCAAAAAGTTCTCTTATTATACCAATGGCTGTGATTACTAGAGTGTAGCCTACTCCCATCCCCAGAGAATCAGCCATTGTGAGCAGCACTGGTTTTCGAGAAGCAAAAGCTTCTGCTCGAGCCATAATAATACAATTAACTACAATCAGAGGGATGAAAACTCCCAAGGCTTCAGAAAGAGCAGGAAGATAAGCTTTCATCACCAAATCTACAATGGTAGTAAAAGTAGAAATCACTACAATGAATATGGGAATACGAACTTCATTGGGGACAAAATTCCTTATCGCCGATATTACCATGTTAGAACCAGTTAAAACAAAAATAACTGCTGCTCCCATATAGAGACAGTTTTCTAACCTCACTGACACCGCTAATACCGAAC
>Ga0209508_1001881_pt1 | contig 15124 bp, 9 predicted proteins | sample AD_UKC129_MetaG_FD_184427 | JGI IMG/M metagenome (GOLD analysis project Ga0209508, IMG submission 184427) | Active sludge microbial communities of municipal wastewater-treating anaerobic digesters from Canada - AD_UKC129_MetaG (SPAdes) (version 2) | ecosystem: Engineered > Bioreactor > Anaerobic... | reverse complement strand
ATATCTGAATTAAAGAACTGTTGTAAGGATATTTTGTTTGGCATTATTACACCCCTAAAACTATTATTTTATAAGTAACATTATACTATATTTTAGAGGTTAATTCAACCAAAATCGAGGAAGAGCCCGGATGTTTCCGGAACTGCCGTCCGGATAATCCGGAATACGCACCTTAATAACTTCCCAATATCTTCCTTTATCATTCCATATATCTCTTGCCTTCTATACTTCGGTGCAAATACTATATGATATTTGCAATTCCACTTTGTATGTGCTAATCTATTATTATTCATACGGATATTACCTCCTTTTGCTTTTTATGCGGTTGGCTAAACCCGCTTTATTTTAGCAAATGGAGGTATTTTTATATACTCATAGCTATAAGCTTTTTGGAACCACCTGCATAGCAGGTGGTATTCATTCCACAACAGAAACTCGTTCAGCGAAAGCTGAACGAGTTTAAAATCTCATAAACAGATCATCGTTGTTATATCAGAGACTCGAGCTCACAGAGCACTTCTTCAAATACATTTAATGCATCCTGTACAGGCTTGGGTGTAGAAAGGTCCACACCGGCAATTTTCAATAATTCCAAAGGATAATCGGAACCTCCGCCTTTCAAAAACTTTATATATCGGTCCACAGCAGGTTTTCCTTCCGTAAGAATCATGTTTGATATGGCAGTTGCGGAGGAGAAGCCTGTTGCATATTTATATACGTAAAAGCTACTGTAAAAGTGGGGTATCCTTGCCCATTCTATGGCTATTTCTTTATCCACATTTACCTCACTTCCGAAATACTTCCGGTTTAATTCAAGATAAATATCGTTTAGTGTTTGAGTTGTAAGGGCTTCACCGTCCTTGTATTTTGTGTGAATGATTTTTTCAAATTCAGCAAACATGACTTGACGGAAAATGGTTCCCCTGAACTCTTCAAGATAATGGTTCAAAAGATAAGCTTTTTCCTTGTGGTCGCCGGTTTTTTCCAAAAGATGCTTCATCAGGAGAGATTCATTAACTGTTGATGCCACTTCGGCAACAAATATTTTATATTCGGAATAGATGTAGGGCTGAGTTTTGTTTGTGTAATAGGAGTGAATTGCATGTCCCATTTCATGGGCAAGGGTAAAAACATCATTAATCATGCCCTGATAGTTTAAAAGCACATAGGGATGGGTTTTATAAGCACCCCACGAATAGGCACCGCTGGTTTTACCCTCATTTTCGTATACATCTATCCAACCGTTGTTAAAGCCCTCCCTGAGAATTCCGAGATATTCGTCTCCTAAGGGCCTAAGTCCTTCTTCCACAAGTTTTTTGGCATCTTCGTAGGGTATGTTTTTCTGGGACTCTTCAACAATCGGTACATAAAGGTCATACATATGAAGGTCATCCAGATTTAATGCTTTTTTTCTAAGCCTCAAATAACGGTGTAGAAGCGGAAGGTTTTTATTTATCGTTTCAATCAAGTTGTCATAAACGTCAACAGTTATGTTGTCGGAATCAAGGGATGCTTCAAGGGAAGAATTATATTTTCCGGCTTGGGCATAAAATTTGGAGGCTTTTATGCTTCCTGTGAGAGTTGCCGCAAGGGTATTTTTGAACTTGTCGTATGTACTGTAAAGTGCATGAAATGCGTCCTTGCGTACTCTTCTATCTTTGCTTTCCAAAAATTTCATATATCTGCCTTTGGTCAGTTCTACCTTTTCTCCGTTTTCATCTAAAATATAAGGAAATTTTATATCGGCGTTGTTGAGCATTGTGAATATTTCCCGGGGGGAGCCGGACATTTCCGATGACAGAGCCAAAAGTTCCTCCTCTTTTTCCGAGAGTATATGCTCCTTTTGCCGCAGAATCTCGTTAAAAAACTGCTGATACAGCTTAAGCCCGTCTTCCTCCGCAATGAAGGCAGACAATGTGTCTTCGGGGATAGATATTATCTCCGGTGTTATATAGGATGCGGCAGCATAGGCTTCGGTCGCAAGGACGGAAGCTCTGTCTGCAAAGGCCTGATACAAGGATATGGAATTGTCCTCATCCTTTTTCATTTTTGCATAGACAAATACTTTGTCGCAAAGAGACATTAACTCGCTGTAAAGGTTCAGGCATTCTAACAGTTTTTTAGAGCTTTTTCCAAGGGTGCCCTTGAATTCGGTTATTTTTGATATATATTCTTTAACGGTACCAAAGTCTTTTTCCCATTGGTCGGTACAAGAATAAATATCCTCAAGCTTCCATTTGTATTTATTATCAATATCCTCTCGCTTTGGAAGCGATTTTTCCTTTGATTCAGACATGTCAAAAAGCCTCCTTCATGTAATAGTAATTAAGGATTCATTTATATTGCTTTAATTATTATAATACTTTAATTCACATTATAATCCAATATACTCTATTTTCCTAGAGCAATATTTGCGGAAAAACGAGCAAAACAATACCCTCCCAATATAAATTTCAAATATTAATAAGGAGATTATAGAGGGAGGGTATAAAAAGAAAATAAATAGGTTTAGGGAAGTTGTATGAAAAAAACTATTGTTTTTCAAGAATGTTATAAAGCATAACAGCTGCTTCAGCTCTTGTTGAATAATCCTTTGGAGCCAGTAAATTATTACTCTTGCCGTTTATGATTCCTTCTGCATTGAGTATGGCCATGCTGGAAAGAGCGTAAGGGGAAATATCTCCCTTGTCTTTGTATTTATCAAGAACGGAATCATCGTAATAGGGAAGGGGCTTGCCGATGATTTTACAAGTCTTTGCAAGAATTACGGCTATATCTTCCCTTTTAATCGGTTCATTGGGATAGAAGTAGTTGTCCCCCGTTCCTGTGACTATACCCATGTTTTTAGCTGTTATAACACTTTTATAAAACCAATGGTTCGGCTTAACGTCAGTGAAGGTTCCAACCGGTGTTCTTTCAATTCCAAAAGCTTTTACCACGAGGGTTATAAATTCTGCCCTTGTTATTCTGTCATTGGGAGCAAATATAGCCGGTTCACCGGGTTTTTGTGACCTGCCCTGTATAATTCCACGGGCCGAAAGACTTTCAATAGCTGTTTTGGCCCATGGCACGGAACCCAGGTCGCTGAACGTCTGACCGGATTGTGTTCTTACAACTCCGGTATTGGAATAGTTGGTGTTTATACTTCCGCTGTAAGACCTGACTCTGTAGTAGTACAGTTTATTAGGCGAAACCGTTTTATCTGTAAAATTTCTTATATTTCTTCCGACTCGTGCAATTTCAACGAAGTCCTTTTGATTGGTTCCTCTTTCGATTATGTATCCTTCTGCGTTATCGGAGTTATCCCTCCACTCCAACAGAACCTCCAAAGGAGAAATACTTTTTACAATGAGGTTTGACGGCGGAGTAAGAGGCTTCATTACAAACTCTATTTCATCGCTGTATGCCGTAACCTTATCGGATGAAGATTTAATTATTGCAGCTACCCTGAAGCGGTACAAGGTATTTTCCTTTAAATCCTTTATAATAAGGTTTTTAATACCTGATGTGAGGGTAGCTATTTCCTTCCACTCCTCACCTGCTTTAGATTTTGTTTCCACACGAAAACCGGAAACATTGGTACTTTTACTCTCCCAAGAAAGGCTGATGGAATTATCCGAAATAGTGCTTATATTAAGGTTTTCCGGTGCATTAAGCAAAAACTCATCTACATAAAACTCGTTGGAATAATTTGAAGAATTATAAGAATTAACTGCCTTAATTCTATAGGTATAACTCATGTTCGGAAGTACATCAAAGTCATACCATTCGTCAGAGCCGGCATTTTGGGTTGCAACTTTTGTAAATGAACCTTTTCCGGCCTTCCTTTCAATTATGAATTCGGTTTCGTCACCGATCATATCCGTCCAGGTCAGTTTTATTGTTCCTGAAGACAGTCGAACGGCTTTTAGGTTAGTGGGAGGCTCGATTTTTGTATAGGCACCCATTCCTTCGGGATTATCCGGATAGGATATGGAATATACTTTATCTGCAAGGACCGTTCTAACCCTGTAAAAATACTGGGTACTCGGTAGAAGATCTATGTCGCTGTAGTTGGTAATTCCGGCTTCAAGTACCTTTACCACCGACCACTCTCCGTTTTTGCCGGATTTTCTTTCAATAAGGGTACTGTAGTTTGACAGATCGGCATACTCCCAGGACAGATCAATCTGTGTATGGGAGACGGGAGTAACCTTCAATGAGCGGGGAGGTTGCCGGTTAATGGATGTTGAGCAATTAACGGTGTTGCTGTAAGAGGATGCTTTACCTGCCGGGTTAAAGGGAATAACCCTGTATGTGTAAACCGATGTACCGTTTACACTGTCCGTATAGCTGGTAGTGTTTGCAGGCAAAGATGCAATTTCCACAAATGCTCCCGAATCTACCTTTCTTTCAACCTTGAATCCGGTTTCGTTGCCGGAGGTATCCTGCCAGTATAATGTGATCAAGGTAGGACTTGAAATTTCAAGGTAGAGAGATTTTGCCGGGGACGGCGGACCGGTGTAAACATGATAGGCAGATGTTGATGCACTGCTTTTTTGGTCATAGGCTGTAACTTTATAATAATAGGATTTGTTGAGTTCAATATTATTGGTATCGGTGTAACTTGTTATGTTGCTGTCCAATAAAGCAATGGTAACATAATCTCCGGAGGTGCCGTCCCTTCTTTCAATTTTAAGGCTGAAGTCGTTGCCGGGAGGGTTTGTCCAGCTAAGGTCAATTCTGCCGGGGCTGGTAGGGACGCACTGAAGATTGGAAGGTGCCAAAAGCCTTGCAACGGGTTCCGAGATATTGCTAAAGCCTTTATAATTTTTATTGTCTATGCTCAGCCTGTATCTATAGATTCCGTGGCCTATACTGTCTGTGGTTTTAATACTGCCTTGCGCAAGATTGCTTTTTATTATTTCCCATGGTCCCCAGGAATTTTCCATGTATTTTGCTCTTTCAAGGCGAAATTCCTGTATTTTCGGGTAGCTATCCCACGAAACGGTAACGGTGCTGTTTTGTATGGATGCACTGATAAAGGGCAAGGAAATCGGAGTTATGGTAACGGGAGACGATTCGTCCGACTGGTGTCCGTTTCCGTCATAGGCTGTAAGAGTGTATTGGGTATCGGTACCTGGGGAGAGGGACGGGTCAACGAAGCTTACGCTTGTTTCATCACCGCTTACCGTAGCAATTTCCTCTCCGTCATCCCTGTTTACAGTAATGCTTTCTGCAACAAGGGAATTGTTTACCCATGTAAGGGTAACCTTTTTGTTGTTAATATCTAAATGTGCGGAAGTTATGGAAGGAGCCTTCATTTTTGATGTAGAGACTGTACGGGAAGCAGATTCAATGGCTTTTCCATCCGAAGATACGGCAGTGATACTATAGCTGTATGATGTCTCAGGCGAAAGGCCTGTGTCCTCGAAGCTCAGGTAGTTTTTTTCGATATCGACATCTATATTTGCAATAAGGACATCATCTCTTTTTAAACTATAGTATACCGCATTGGTTACCGATGACCAGCTAAGGTTTATTTGGCTATCGGAATTCAGCAATGCCGGACCGGCATTAAAGGTAAAACCGGCTTTAACGGTATTCATCATAATAAAGGACATAATCATTATGGTTAGCAGAAAAACAGCAATTTTAAAACGATTATCTATGATTAGTTTCATGGCTTGCCCTCCATTATATACGATAAAAGAAAACAAAAAGATTTATCAAAATTTTTATCGAATAATTTTATGATAAAATTAATGGGTTGTTATAAGGGTAATTCGAATTTAAAGGTCTGACGGTTTTTTAGACAGCGTGGTCAAATGAGCGCAGTTGGCAGGTTTAAAGGTTGAATGTCGAAAGTTTTGCTGGGGAATGTAACAGTCTTGAAACATAAATTTAATATTGGAAAAAAATACTCTTGAAACTTACTTGTTTTTTTAGTATACTATTAATCGTTGATTTTGGACATATTAATAGTATGTGCCCATAGCTCAGCAGGATAGAGCGTCGGTTTCCTAAACCGCAGGCCGGAGGTTCGAATCCTCTTGGGCACACCAGAAAGTCGCTTGAAATAAATTTAAGCGGCTTTTATTATTTAGCTGTATATTGGCATTAAATCTTTAAATTCTAGTTATTCTTGCTTTTGTTGGATATAGTATTATATTGGCATAATTTTTTTACTTTTGATTTTACCTAAATTGTATGGACTGAAAATGAAAATAATAACATATAATGGGTTTGACAATTGAAGTTTAATTGGTTATAATTTATTCGCAGCACATATATTAAACTTGTGATTGGTTTATATGGAGTTTACCGGAGGTTGCGGCACAAATTGAAGTTTGAAAAGGGTTCCAAACAGTGGTTTATGAATGAAGCCTTGAAGGAAGCGTACAAAGCATACAGGAAGGATGAGGTTCCTATAGGGGCGGTTATAGTCAGAGACGGCATAATAATTGCCCGGGGACATAACGAAAAGGAAGCTAAAAAGGACCCTACCAACCATGCCGAGATTGCCGCGATAAAGAAAGCATGCAAGAAGGTTGGCTCGTGGAGGCTCAACGGCTGCGACATGTATGTTACACTGGAGCCTTGTGCCATGTGTGCCGGAGCAATTATACAGGCCAGGATCGGGAGGCTTTTTATCGGAACTGCCGATCCGAAAGCAGGGGCTGTCGGTTCAGTGGTAGATGTACTGAGCGTTGATGAGTTCAATCACAAGGTTGAAGTGATATACGGATTACTGCAGGAGGAGTGTTCCGGAGTTTTAAAGGATTTTTTCAGAGAACTCCGTCAGAGGAAGTGAAAATATTTATACACATTGCCATACTTTTATGTTGGCATGGTGTATCATAATAAAGCATGGAGACGTATCGAAGTGGTCATAACGAGCCTGACTCGAAATCAGGTTGTCGGGTAACCGGCACGTGAGTTCGAATCTCACCGTCTCCGCCAACGAGCCTGTTTGCGGTCATTGTCCGCATCAGGCTCGAAAATTATAAAATGAACTTGTCTATAGAGTTTTTTCTAAAGCAGTATGCACTTTACTAACTTCTTTACTATAGACTCCCGCATAGAAAGGGAAGAATTTTCCATATAAAAGTTATAGACTTTATAGCCTTTGTATGTAGGTTAAGCATGTCCGTTATTTTGATTCTGCTCCATAAGGGATTTTAATCTCTTTTTTATAAATATCAATTTATTAAAATTGTTTTTTTTGACTTCGAGAGGGTATAAATATTATTATATAATTAATATATCCCATGACACTAAAAAAGGAAAAGGAGGCAATAATTTAATGAAAGCAAAGGTATCTTTTTATCGCTGTGAAATTTGTGGAAATCTTGTAGGTCTTATCCATGAAGGTGGAGGAGAGCTTGTTTGTTGCGGTCAGCCTATGCAAAAGCTTGAGCCTAATACTGTAGATGCTTCAAAAGAAAAGCATGTTCCGGTGGCAGTAAGGAAAGACGGCAAGATCTATGTAGAAGTAGGGTCTGTAGCTCATCCGATGACAGAGGAGCACTATATTGAATGGATTGCAATTATAACCGATGAGGGGACAGAAAGGATTTCTCTTTCTCCAAATAGCGAACCAAAGGCTGTGTTCTGTGACAGGGAAAATGCAGAAGTTTATGCATACTGTAATCTTCACGGATTGTGGAAATCGGAGGTAAAATAAAGCATATAACTTCCTTTTGCAACTGTTTATTGCCGTCACGAAAAATGTGGCGGCTTTTGATTTTGATTTATGCAATTTTAAACAATTTAATGATATAATTATCTATAAATTACATAATATTTAAGGGGGCAAGAGTCATGAGTGATTTTGCTAAAGATGCAATAAATCCGGGAAGAGACCCCATCGAAAGGCAGATGATAATATCGGAGGCCATATGGGAGCTTTTGAAGGAAAAAACCGGGCTAACGGACAATGACTTGGTTAGAAAAGTAAGAGAGATAGACCTAAGAGACGGGGTATTGGATTGCAGAGCAAGATCAGGTCCTCCGAAAGCTTGTCCTAAGTGCGGTAAGAATATGGATAAGGGATCCTCAACATGCATTTATTGCGGGCACAATGTTCCGGCCGATGTTTTCTCCAGATAAATGGGCAAAAAAAGAGCCCGAAACATTTTAATAAGAAGGGAAAATGTAACGGGTTTTATAGGGGAGTATTAATTTGTACATTATGTATATCGAATCAAAGGTAAAAGGACTTTAGTGTTTTTTTAAAAAATTTTAAAAAGCGATTAGCAATTGTTAAGTAAGCGGGATGTATCCGGTGAATGCAGGGCGGCAGAAGCTTTTTTCTTCATCAGGATCATATCAATAAATGCTTCCAGCCTTGTGGTATAACCGGCTTCACCGGTCATCTCATCAACAATCAAGGTCATGATGGGAATATTATACTTTTTTTGAACTTCGTTAAAGGTGCTTTGGGCTACTATTTCAGGCATGCAGGTAAGGGGATAAATATGGACAACACCGTCAAATCCCATTTTTGCCCTTCTAATGGATGCACCGATTGAGCTCAGTCCATGACCTCCTATATCGTCGGTTTTCATAAACTCCTTTCCGGCTTCGTGATCCTTGTTTTTTATTTTAAAGGGGATTAGCTTTTTAATAAAATGTTCCTTGATCCAATAGCTGATGCCAAGGGTGTTGTGCACCTCTACCCCCATATTGCCAAGCTTTTTTTCAATTTCAAAATTGATTTGAGGATGGGCGGCAACATATATCTCACCCACAAGGGCAACCCTTAAAGGTTTGTGCTTTTTGTCCAGAGCAACTTGCTTCAGCTCTTTTATGGTGGAGCGGATTATTTTGTTTATGCTTTTATAACCCCGGGCTATTTGAACTTCGTTGTGAAATCGGTACATTATTTTATTTGTTTGTCCTTTGTTTATCTCCCGGCACCTTGTGAATCTGCACAGTTCGTTGATTCGGTCTACCTTGAAAACGGTAATGAGTGCATTAAGTATTGCTTTCGAAAGATTAAATATACTTTTTCCCTCTGTCAAAGGTTTAATTTTTTCTAAAACCTCTTTAAAAGAGATATTGCTAAGGTCCAGATAAATAAAATTCACATTGTACCCAATGCTTTTCAATATTTCATCCTGAAGCTTTCCGAAATAGCCAAACCTGCACTGTCCGCACCCTCCCCCGAAGAGAATGCAATCGGCACCATGTTCGATGCCGTATAAAAAGTCCCCCATTATTGTTTTAAATGGAAGGCATGCAAACTCCGGTGAATGCAATATTCCCTGTTCCAGTAAGCCCTTACCTGAGACAGGAGGCATGACATATTCTATACCTGCACAATCCAGCAGTACTTTTACGGGTATATATGCATCTCCCATATGGGGAAAAGTAATTCTCATAATGTATCACCCTACCATATCCAAAAATGCTTCCAACCTGGTATCAAACCCGGCTTCCCCTGTATGTTCGTCAACAGTTAGCTTCAGAAAAGGCATATCATACCGGGCTTTTAGTTGTCTTTCAACAAATTCAAGAACGAATGCGTCAACACCGCAGGCAAAGGGGGTTAGATAAATAATTCCCCTTATACCCGGTGTTGAAGCAAAGGTAAAGGCACTTCCAAGCAGCTCAAAACCTATATCCCAGAAAACTTTTCCCTGGAAGGGGCAAGCGTTTTTCCTCTTGGTTTCGTGGTCAATATCCTTTGGTGTAAATACAGCTATGTTTCTTTGTTCAAGCTTTTCAATCAGCTTCATGTTAAGATAACGGTCATGAACCATATACGGATGTCCCAATAACGAAATTGCGGTTTTGCCGGGTTCGTCATCCATATAGCTCTTAAATTTCAAGGTGTGTTCGCGGCTGTTATCATATGTCTTGAAAGCTTTCTTAAAGGCTTCGACAACATCGGAATACTTAAGGTTTAGAATGGATGCTATTTCATTGAGGCTTTTAAATGTTTCTTGGGGCATCAAATCGATATGTATCTTTATTTCCAGTACCCTTATCTGCCGTTTTAAATTGAGAAGGGTCATATCGGGAAGCCCGCAAAATTTTGGACAGGTATATTCGTTTTTATCAACACTTGTATACCTAGGGATAAATACATAATCCACTTTGTCCTTTAAGCTGTAGGCATGTCCATGAAAAACCTTTACCGGCAGGCAGGTTTCGTTGCTGCAGTATTTTACACCACAGTCAAGAATATGTTTGTTGGTGTCTTCGGAGACTACAACTCTGCATCCCAAGTTGCGGAAAAACTCTTCCCAGAGTACACTGTGTTCAAAATAGAATAGTCCCTTTGGTATCCCAATGCTTATCATTTAAATGCTCCTTTTTGTTTTTTCATATCCAAGGCCGCTGATTTTCAAATGCCTGCACTGCTTTTGACTATAGTCGTGCAGATTTACAATACCTACGATAATTCTATACATTTGGCACTTATATATTATTTGCTAAAAGAGAAAGTATATATACCTTATTTTGTGTATTTAACAGGAGTTGTTTCAATGGGTTTAAGATGCAAAAATGAGATTTAAAATTTATTATCATTTAATACAAAAAGCAGACTATCGAAGTCTGCTTTTTTACACTAAAGGTTATATATTAATGTCAGATTAGAAATTATGTGAATATTGCATTTACGGTTCTAGTGGCAGTACCGACATTTCCGGCTTTATCATATGCTTTTGCAGTAATTACAATTGTTCCGGCTTCGGTGGGGGTAACGGTATATTTATTATTCTCATCGAGGGAAATCGGAACACCGTCAATATCCACTTCAATAGATACCACACCGATATTATCACTCGCATTTACGGTTATGGTAAAGGACTTGCCCACCGCAACAGTCGATGCTGTAGAAGAAATTGATACAGAAGGTTTGGTGGTGTCTGCCTGAACGGTTATGCTCCTAGTGGCAATACCCTCATTTCCGGCTTTATCATATGCTTTTGCAGTAATTACAATTGTTCCGGCTTCGGTGGGGGTAACGGTATATTTATTATTCTCATCGAGGGAAATCGGAACACCGTCAATATCCACTTCAATAGATACCACACCGATATTATCACTCGCATTTACGGTTATGGTAAAGGACTTGCCCGCAGTAATGGTCGATGCTGTTGAAGAAATTGATACAGAAGGTACAGTGGTATCTGGCTGAACGGTTATGCTCTTAGTGGCAGTACCGACATTTCCGGCTTCATCATAAGCATTGGCGGTTATTTCCAGGATACCGGGAGTTTCTGTAGTTATGGTACACTTTGAGTTAGCGTCAAGCTCCACGGGAACTCCGTTTGCAAATGCTTCTACACGAACCACTCGAACATTGTCCGAGGCGGATACCGTTATTGTGACAGATTTTCCGGCCACAACTGAACTTGATGAAGAGGATATTGAAACATAGGGATTTGATGTGTCGGGATTAACCGTAATTTGCCTTGTTGCAGTGCCCGTATTGCCTTTCGAATCATAGGCATAGGCTGTTATTGTTATTACTCCCACCTCTTCGGGCAGTATTGTATATTTATTGTTATCATCAAGCACTACAGGGACTCCGTCGACTTCTGCCTCAATTTTTGTTACTCCGACATTGTCCGATGCATTAACGGTTATTGTGAACTCTTTCTTTGCAATAACAGTAGAAGTAGATACCGATATAGATACCGATGGAGGTGTTGTATCCTCTGTAACGGTAATTTTTCGCTCTGCGGTGCTCACATTGCCTGCCTCATCGTATGCGTATGCTTTAATCAAGATTGTTCCTACACTTTCAGGAGTTATAGTAAATTTCCTACTGGAATCGAGGACTATCGGTTCTCCGTTAACTTCCACATCAAGCCTTTCCACTCCTACGTTATCCGATGCATTTACCGTAATGGTAAACGGTTGACCAATTGCCACTGTAGTTAACGATGCTGAAATACTTACAGATGGATTTGTTGTGTCCGGCGTTACAGTTATTATTTTTTGAGCCTGAGCAGAGCTATTATGCCTGTCAAAGACTTTTACGTCTATTATTATTTCTCCTAGTTCCTCTGCAGTTATAGTATATCGATTGCTTGAATTTAGGACAACAGGATTGCCGTTTACTTCTGTTTCGATCAAAGTTACCCCAACATCATCCCGTGCATTTACTGAAATGGTAAATGTCTGTTTTAATGCGACGGTGTCGGGAGCTGAGATAGATACCATGGGCGGATTATCCTCTTTTACTGTCAAAATCTTTTCATCAGCCGCACTGTTTCCGGCAATATCAAAAACCTCAATGCGTATAACTGTCTCTCCCACCGTATCCGATTTGTATACGCAATAACCTTTGGTATCGAAATATATAGGAATTCCGTTTGCTGTTGCCTTTACATAAGCTATTTTGGTATCATCAGACATATTTACGGACAGTGTTACCTCATCGCCCCTGATTACGCTGGATTCGCTTAAGATCAAGCTTACTGTAGGAGGAGTGGTGTCCTCCGGCATATCCGGGTCAGTTTCGATAGCCTTTGTAGACACGAGCTGTACCGCTGGTTTGCTGACCGCACCTTCCTTATCGGTGGCTGTAAGAACAAATATGTAATAGTTATCTGCTGGAAGAATTTCAGGGAAACTACCGTATGTCCAGTTTTCATCTTTTATATTTTTCCACTTATATTCTTTGCTTATTATTCCTGCATCCGGCTCGCTTTGATGATCTAGGTCTACTGCGGTTTCCGTTACATTCACTGTGTATCCTTCATTTTCTTTATTAAAGAAGATTCTGCTTTCCAGTGTAACCACAGGCGGTCTGTGTACAGATATATTTTGCACGCTTTCATCGGACCATTTTCTGGGTTCACCATTCTTGGGATTGTCACTGGCTTTATAGAAAATAGTGTAGTCCCCCGGTTTTTCAAATTGGTTAACAGGTTTTGACATAGGAACTTCATTATAATCAACGAGTCCTTCAGCGTTTTCAAAGGCAGCGGGATCATGCACATATCTCCACTGCTCTTCGTACTTAGGGTCGTTTTCTGCATCGAAATATGATTTGTTGTATACTACTTCTTCTCCTTTTGCTATAAACTTGTTTATAGTATAGTCCTCATCCTTGAATTTACTTAAAGCGTATTCCTCCAAGCCATTCATTGCCATGGCAAGATCATCGTTCAAAACGAATATACCTTTGCCTGCTGTTGCTGTAATAACATCTTCATACTGTTGACGGTTTGTTTCATTGCCCAAAGAATACAGATCCACATTTTTTTCCAATAGCATTGATGCAATATATGCAATTTTATCTTCGTTACTGAGTTCAAACAACAATTCATCGCTTAAGCTTACAAGCATGTGTTCTGCATCGTCCCTCCAATTAAATTCATCTACAGCCTGCATTAAGCTTTTACCCACAATAGTTGTCATTTCAATATTCTCGAAGGTGAAATAAGACATTTGTTGACAACTGTGGTTTGCGTGGCTGATAATGGGTCCGAATCCGGTGCCGTAATTTGTATTGGGCAGTTTGTAATTGTCGATAATCAATTTTCCGTTATCCCAAAGGGTTATACTTTCAGGGTCAATTACAATTTTCCAGCTATGTTTTGCATAAACATCTCCTATATCAAAAGTAGCAAGTTTCCTGCCTGCATACTCAACATATTCATATTTACCGTCCCGGAACATGGTCAGATTAATTCCTGATATTTCGTCAAGTTTCAATCCATCTGCGGTTATCAATATGCAGTATCCTTTTAATATGTTATTTTCAATAGACGCGTTAAAAAGGAATCCTCCGCCTTCTATACTGTGCCAGTTCGTACTGTCCCTCTGAATATCAAAGGTAAAGGTTTTTTGTGTTTCATTTGTGTCGGGTACAAACAGAAAATCTTTCATTGCAACAACGGTATAACCCACCATCTGTATATTTTTTTCGTCAAACAGGATATGCTTCGGCATGGGATTGGGCCAATCGGGGTTTGTGTATGTGTCAACATAGTAATAGTGATCGTATTCCTGCCAGTCAAAAGTATTGGTGCTGGTATAGGTTTGTGTATTAATTGTAGAGATGTTTACATCTACACCGGCATTTGACATTTTATTCTTGAAAGATTGAATTTTTTCACTGTACAAATTAACCTTTTGGGTATCGGCTTTACCCACAGTAAATACAACGTCAAGCTTTTTCTTCTTTTCAAGATTAAAAGATACTTCGGGTGCGGTATTCGGTTTTATTGTTTCTTTTGGATTGGTATAAGTTGAACCTGAATTTGGCTTAACTGTCGGTGATGCTTCAGGTGTTGGAGTATAAGTCGGAACCGGAGTTATAACCGGAGTTTCAGCCGGACCGCCGGGCATAGTCGGATCGGGCACTTCAATATATTTTAATACAACATCAAGCATTCTTACTGCTTCTGCTCTTGTTATTAAATTAAAAGGTTTGAAGGTCCCGTCGGGATAACCTTGCACAATACCGTGAGATGCAAGGTTTTTAATGCTTTGGAAAGAGTATTCTGGAAAAGTATCTTCATCTTCAAATTTATAGTCTTCGGCACCGATGAAGAAATCCACATCAAAAAGTTGAGCTGCCAAAACGGCTGCATCCTGACGGCTCATATTGTTATATGGCTTGAAGGTTCCGTCCTCAAAACCTTTTATAAGATTTTCTTCTGCAGCGTATTTTACGGCATTATAGAACCAATCTTTTTCACTCATGTCAGTGAAAACACCTTTGCCCTCAGATGCATTATTTTCTGTAATGTCTCTTTTCTTGAATATGTTTACGACCATAGCAGTAAACTCAGCTCTTGTTACGAATTTATCGGGATAAAACAATCCGTCATCGTAACCAAAAACCCAGTTGCGGTGATAAAATTTAAGAATAAATTCTTCGCACCAATGCCCCGTTATGTCTTCAAAAATGTTATTTTTTCGATTGTCCTCTTCGGCAAATGCGAATTTGTTTCCTGTAAAAGGAAATAGTATTCCAATGATGAGCATTGAAATAACAAGTAAAGATATGGTTTTTTTCATGATAAACCTCCCCTTGAAAAATAATAATGCTCTCGAAAACTCGTATTGCTTTCGAGGTCTCTATTTCAGGAGCAAGCTAATTTAGCTCACCCCTAAAATCCACCAATATTTTCCTTAAAATTTTCCAATAAAATTATCCTAATTTTAGCCA
>Ga0209508_1001880_pt1 | contig 15130 bp, 6 predicted proteins | sample AD_UKC129_MetaG_FD_184427 | JGI IMG/M metagenome (GOLD analysis project Ga0209508, IMG submission 184427) | Active sludge microbial communities of municipal wastewater-treating anaerobic digesters from Canada - AD_UKC129_MetaG (SPAdes) (version 2) | ecosystem: Engineered > Bioreactor > Anaerobic... | reverse complement strand
CACCACAGTCCGCCGCGTTGGGGCAAGGGATTTAACCACCTGACGGCTTGCGCCCCGCGGGGTTTCAAAGGTAACGAGCACGCCACTGAGAGTGATGGCCCCAATATTCTCCAGCTCGCACTCCAGGACCACCGTTTGCCCAACGGTCACCACGGGCATGGTGGGGCCGAAGCTCCTCACGCGGAGAGCGGGCGTTAGCTCTAACCGACGGGTGTCCTCAAGTTCCCCGGCCACCACCTTGGCGTGAACCGTCAGCGGTTCGTTTCGCACCACGGCCAGCGGACAATAGAGTGGCTTGATTTCATCCGGCCGCAATATGGGCAGTTGCATTTCCACAGGCCGAAACGTGGTCTTGCCCGGAAGAGTCACGGTAACTTTCACATCCTTGGCGGGCTCATCACCGAGATTCGTCACCAAGACGCGGATGGTGCCACGTTGCCCCGGGGCCTCGGAATTCTCTTCCAGCATCACCTTTTTGATATGGGGAACAGGCCCGACTTCCGCCACATACTGGATGTCATCAAGGAGGATTTCCCCGGACGTACCGACAATCCGAGCTGCAAAGTGGACGCTTTTTACCTTAGGATTGTCGGAATAGTCGTATTTCAAGCGAGCATGGTGCCACTGGCCATCGCCGATGTGATCCTCCGGCACGGTAAACGTGGCTCTCGGTGAACCGGTGCGTTCTATACCCTGGTCGTTCACTGGGATAACATAAACATTCAGTTTAGCACCCTTTGCCGAGACGGCCTTATACCAGAAGTCCACGCCGCCTTTGAGCTCGGAGATTAACTTCGTCCGATTGAGGCCGGTCTCTGGGGTTGGTGTGTCAGCGGATCGTACTAAGCGTAATGACCGCTGGCCTGTGTGAGCATCTTCGGAAACACTGACCTCGCGTCCCACCGGTCCCCAATCGACCGGAAATCCGTTTGGGCCAAGCACCTCGAACGAACCATTCGTGCAGGGATTGTCGATCCCGGTGGGAGGACTTTCCGCGAAGATAGGTCTTTCCAAAAAGGGCAAATTTCCCCCGTGACGGATCAGGCTAAAGAGGACCACACTCAATAACGTCCGCCCAAACGACGGCATCACCCGGCACACGGGAAAATCGCTTTTTCGAAAGATCATCGTTGGTCTCCAGAGTTAAGGGAGTTTGGAATCCGCCGATTTTTCCTACGGCGTTTGTGTGGGAAGTTTCACCGTCTTTACCGTGACAGGCCCGAGTAACCCGGAGGGATGTAATGGGGCGTCCTTCCAGGGGACACGCCAAGCCAATGCGTTCCTGATGTTGGTTCGTGTGAATGTGCCGAATTGAGGTTCGCGGGCATCGCCCGTCAGACGGTTAGACCACACATTGGCCACCCGCACCACTAATTCGTTTTCCCCCTCTTTGATGACCCCGGTGACATCCAGTTCATAAGGGGGTGTCCACAGGATGCCGAGAACTTTGCCGTTAAGCGCGATCTCTCCAACAAAGCGGATCTCGCCCAAATTGAGGACCACCCGCCTTGGCTCCGAAACAGGCTCGTAACGAAATGTAGTCCGGTAGGTAGCCACTCCCGAAAAGTACTTCACGCCGGGATTAGGGTGATCCGTCCAGGAGATAAGGCGTTCTAAGGTTATGCGTTCCGGGGCACCCCAGCCGGGAGGAAATTCCACCTGCCACGGTCCCGGAACTTGGAGAACCTGGGGGGCTTCCACCGAGATGGCGAGCTCCCTTCCCGATTGGAAACGCAGTTTGTAGGTCCCCGATTCAGCGGCAGAGAGAAGAGGCAGGCCCTGGCCATTGGGTTGGACACTCACAGGGGCTTCGCCGCTAGCCGGGGCAAATACCAACTCCTGCCCATCGCGCGTGACACTTACCACGGGATCGAGCCCCGGCCCAGCGGACTGCGCTGCCGTTGTGTCACTGAGGACGACAAAAAGACTTCCCCGCGGAGGTAAATCAAGGGGCATCTCGAGCCCCTGTTGGGTTTTGCGATATGCCAAGGCCGGTGTCATTTGCCCGCTCACAGGGTTCCAGATTTCCGGTAACTTTTCCTTAGCACGGAGTCGCACAAGGAGGTGTTCCCAGCGCGGTAAACGATTCCAGAAGAAATAAATCTCTGCTGAGGCCGTCCTGCGGTGAACGAAATCCACCGAGGCGTCCGTGGCGGCATCGCAAACAACTGCTGGTGGAATTTCCAACCGTTGGAGCACCTCTCGCAGTGATTGTCCCCAAAAGACCTTCCCTTTGCCGTAACTGCGTTCACCCTTGGGAGGTGGGTTCTCACCCCAGATGCGATCGCCGATGGCCTTAACCTTTTCATCGCATGAAGGAAAGCCGGTTAGGGAGGGGCTACGCTGAGGTTTTGTTCCTACAACAATGGCTCCCTCTCGGATGAGCGATTCCAACTTCTCGGCCACCTCGGGGGTCAGTTCGCTACCCGGCGGAAGCACAAGTAGGGCCACGCCTTCTTGGTCAGGGGCGAACACGATTCGGCCGTTTTTCACCGCCGCCCGCGTGAGAAGGGCCTCACTGCTGGTTACCGTGTAGTCGTACCCGGGGCCTAATTCAGGATCGATCGATTTTTCCATAACGAAGTTGAACCCACGATCGCCGTAATAGTAGCAAACATCTGTGACAGGCTCGCCCTGCTGAAGGAGGAAGCTACAACGGGCGATGTAATCGACGAAGGCGTCGGCAAGTGGCCACCACGCGATGGATGGCGAAAAGTGCGTCCCGGCGCTATAAACCCAGCCGGGAAGTCCCGCCTCTTTTGGCCGATGTGCCGCCGTGTGGAAAGTGAAATGATTAGCCCCTTCACAAAATGCCCGATCGGCAATCGGCTTCAGCTCCGCGGGACCATCCTGCCAATGTCGCCAGCTTGTGAAGGCCTCCATATCGACGATGGGTTTCCCGTAAATTTGGGCGGCACAGGCGGTTTCCTTGACCACCCAAATGTGCTCATCCACCCAGAACTCGCCACGCGGGATGTCAATCGCCCCTTGGGCTTTGAGAGCATCCACCGGGACGGGATGAAGCGGCAATCCCGGGCCGCCCGCTTCGGCACACAACTTTAACCCGTGCTGATGACAAATCTCGGTTGCCCGCCCGTAGAAGCCATCAACAATCAGATCGGACAAAGTCGTTTCGTAGTCGCGAATGAAGCGGCGAGTTGTGGTTTCGTCCTTCATGATGCAGCCGACCAGGACCGGCAAGAAAGGCTTAAGATCGTATCCGCGGCGACGGGCAAATTCTTCCGGCAGGGCAGGCGTCCACGTGGCACCTCTCAACTCGTAACTACAGACGTAAAGCTGCTTCAGGGCCGTCCGATTCAGTGGTCCCAATTCCTCAATGAGAGGCTCCAAAATGTGCTTGAAGTGCCAATCAGTTGCGGCGGGGTTGAAGTGATCAATCACCCAGCCGGCCGAGTTAGGACTAGGTAACACCAACGACTGGCCGGTATTTCCATAGCCAAAACGGATGATTCGCCATTTGCCCGGCGGTACCTTCCAGTGGAGGGAACCTTGGTCATCCAGATGGGCGGTTAGGTCCACAACCTGGCCGGGATCGGCAATCAACAGTGGCGGTTGGTCGGCAGAGGCCCAACTTCCTTTGGGACCGTTGCGGACTCCATCGTGAATGCAATCTGCCGAATACGGTCCGGAGGAGCGCCACTGCGTGGTAAACCTGATCAGGGCCGCCCCGGTGCGACTTCCATTTTCAACCATCCGAGAGACCACATTCTTGCCTTCCTTCGAATAAAGCTCAAACTCGCCAAGCTCCCAACGCGTTTGGGCCGGATTGTGGCGAGAGAGAAGTTCCAGCTTGACAAACCGTGCCGGTGTGGCAGGGAAATCGAAACGCTGAGGCTCCACCGTGGGTTGGAGTTCTCCTTTGAGAACAAGACGGAACGCATCGGGGGCATCGTTGGTGTCGGAAAGATAGACCGCAAACTCTTTGACAAAACGATGTAAAGGCCCCGTGACCTGGGGATCTTCGGACTCGGTGTTGCACAAGATGACGTGATCCACCACGTGTCGGCCAGGGGGCGCCAGTTGGAAGACGAATGTCGGCCGATCATAGACGTTCTCCGCGGGAACGGCGAGCACAGCAATATCCCGGTAGATGGGAGGCAAACCGGCTGGGTGTTTGGAGGCCGCTGCGGGAAGCTCCGGCTGTGGCAAGGTGGCGGTAAAATCGGCCGGGCCCTCGAAAGTGAGTTGCGTCGTGAATAATCCCATGGCGCCGTATTCTGGCGTGACCCAGGGGCCACCCGCATTCCAACTGCTGGAGGTAATTAGGCCGATCTCCATGTCGCATTTCGCTGCTTCACGGACGACATTGGCAAAAGTCTTGACCCATTGAGGGCCCATGAACGCGGGTCCGGCGGGTACCTTCACATCGCCGTCTCGCGCACCGATGTCGAAGACATAAAGACAGGTCAGGCCTTTCCGGCGGAACTCCTGGATTTCCCAGAGGGCTTGGGGTTCGTCCACGTAGCCATTCATCCAACACCAGTAGGCAGCGGGACGTGCCGAACTCGGTGGATGCCTGAAGCCTTGAACCAGTTCTTGCGGGGCGAAGCTGCTCTGAACCGTTGGTGGCTCCTTCCCCAGCCCGAATTGCATCAACCCGCATACCCCCGCGAGCGCACACAGAAGATGAATCCACAATCGCGAAAGCTCCACACCGGAAAACCTATCCATACAACGTCTCATAGCTCTTTCCCAGTGAACACGGCCTAACGGTGAATCTTTGGAACGACCATGGGCCTAGTAACCCTGCCAAAAATGTGAGCGAGGACGAGCGCATTGTCAAGTTGCCCGATCGTGAGTCCTCTGTTGCCCTTGGGAGGGACGCGGTCCCCTGCGTCCGCCGATTTCTGCGTTGCCGGGGTTCTGCGGGCTTTGGATTCCACAGGATTTGCGTTCTTCGGCCTGCCAGCGGCACAATATAGAAGAGGGGCAAGCCCCGTTCACATCCTCAATAGGGGACCGCGCTGCAATCATGGCGGGTTTGGAAGAGACTATTCGCGATTTGTGCCACCAACTTGATCGGGCAATTCGTCATCGGGAAGCCCGCCGGGTCGAGGACTATCTGGCCACCCTGGACGTCAGCCAGCTTGAGACTGATCTTTTGCTGGAACTTATCTACACAGAATTCGTGGCACGTAGCGAAACCGGAGAATCGCCGCAGGCCGATGAGTACTATGAACGCTTTCCTTACTTGAAAGATGACCTGCAAGAGTTGTTTTTCGTTCACAATTTGGTGGCGGCGTCACTTCACTCTCTTGATTCAACCAAAGAAGAAAATGATGCGGAGGGAGAGCCTTCGGATTTAGTCGCCAATTCGTTCGACGCTCCAGCGACCCCCGCCGAAGGCCAATCAGGTTCATCCCCATTTGAAACTACCACCGGCGAAGGTTTCGCAGCCGAGGGGACAGTTTCCGAGTCGGGTGTTCGCGGCACAATTCTTGGGCACTACGAGCTGCTAGAAGAGATCGGGCGAGGGGCCACTGCGGTCGTCTTCAAGGCTCGCGACTTACGTCTCAAGCGATACGTCGCGCTTAAAGTCATCAATCAGGCGAGTTGGGATCGGGCAGCGCGAGAGCGGGTCCTCGCCGAAGCGCAGGCCGCCGCAGGGTTGCGACATCCCCACATTGTTCAGATATACGAGGTCGGTGAATCCGGCGATACCTGTTTCGTCGCTATGGAGTATTTGGAGGGGGGATCGCTGGCCGATCGTCCGGATCGGGTGTGGTCGCCACGCGAGGCAGCACGCCTGGTGGAACGAATTGCCCGTGCCGTCCAGTACGCCCACGAGCACCACATCCTTCATCGAGACCTGAAACCCGCCAATGTCCTTTTGGACCTTGATGGCACACCAAAAATCGTGGATTTTGGACTGGCGAAAAGGCTGGACGAGGTCTCGCCCAATGGTTCGCAGGAGGATTTGGTTGGTACACCCAGCTACATGGCCCCGGAGCAAGCGGCGGGCGAGGTGGGAGCTGTTGGACCTGCCACCGATGTTTATGGCCTGGGGGCGATCCTGTACGAACTGCTGGCAGGTCGGCCACCCTTTACCGGCAAGAATGCCATCGAGACACTCCTTCAGGTTCGCCACCAGGACCCGGTTCCGCCCTCGCGACTGCAACCGTACATTCATCGTGACCTCGTGACGATCTGCATGAAGTGCTTGGAAAAGGCACCAGAGCGCCGGTACCCCTCGGCTGCGGCCCTGGCGGATGATTTGCAGCGATTCCTCGAAGGGCACGTCATTTTGGCGCGACCCGCAGGACCGGTGGAACGGCTCGCAAAGTGGGTTCGACGCCACTCCACAGCCGTTCTCATGGGAGTGATGACGGTCTTTGCCGTTTTGGGTGTGATCTTTGGCCTGCGGTGGCATTTTGCACGACTGCAAAAGATTGAACAGGATCGTCAAACCCTGGCGCAACTCGCCGAAAAACAGGCGGAAGAACTCCGCTCGCAGGAAGACCTCAGTCGTCAGCGACAATACGTTGAGGCCTTGGCACGTGCCCAGGAATTGTTAGGCGACAATACGGCCCAGGCGCTGGCCATTCTGGAAGACCCGGAAAAGTGTCCCGAAGACCTCCGCGACTTTGCCTGGCACCTCCTCCATCGTCTGTGTCATGAAGGCAGGACCTACTGGACACTTGCGGTCAACCAAGAGAAATGGGTCCGCCGTCTCACGTTATCACCAGACGGCCAGTACCTGTTCTGGGGCACGTGGGACGGGACGATTCTGGTTTGGAACACGCTTGATCAGCGGGTCAGTCACAGCTTTACCGCGCATAGTGACTGGATTTCCGCTTTCGCCATGGTTCCCCAGAACAACTGGCTTGTCACGGCGTCCTACGATCACACCATCCGGATTTGGCAATGGCAGCCCTCGGATGAGGATGGTCCGGCACAACTACTCAGGGAGTTCCGGCTGGAAGGCAACGATGTGGCGTGGGATTTGACCGTCCATCCCGATGGCCAGGTCCTTCTGGCAGCGACGGATCGGGGTATTGGCGTGTTCCCTCTTAGTCCCCAGGTTACGGTGGAATCGCTCCTGGCGAAGGTGAATGCCGAGGTAGTCACGGTGATGCCCCCGCGAAATGCGCCGAAACAGGCATCCGCAGGGGAGGGTGACCGGTTCTTTTTCCTCCCACCCCTGGCGACTTCCACGGAAAAAAAGACGCTCATTGTTCACGGCCAGCACCGCCTGGGACAGGCTGGCATGTTTCGTTCTGTTAAGTTCTCACCCCAGGGAAGGGTCGTGGCATGTGGAGCTGTCAACGGCCGGATCGTTCTATTTTCCTGGCCACAATTGGAGATCCTGCTTTCCCTCAGGGAGTTTCAGGATCCTGTCTTGAGCATCGACATTTCGCGAGATGGTAACCTAATTGCGGCAGCAGCGGCGGGCAACGTGTGGCTGTACAACATGGCTTCCAAACAGTCGCGGTATTTGCGAGATGTCCATTTCCACGCAATCCGTACAGTTCAGTTCTCCCAGGATGGACGTCGCTTGTTGACCGCGGCCGAGGATTACACGGCCAAAGTGTGGGATGTGAAGAGTCTTGCCCAGAGCCACCGTTTAACGGCCCACATCGGTTATGCCGTGTACGGAACCTTTAGCCCAGATGGACGCGGCCTTTACACGGCGTCTCAAGGGATGTTGAACCTCTGGGATTTGGAAAAGCATGATGTTCCTTTGCGCTTGGGCACAGACAACCGGACAACGCGGGCCATGGCCTGGTCGCCCGACGGAAAACATCTTGCCACGGTCGAAGGAACGCTTTGGCGAGATTCATCGCTCAGCCTTTGGGATGTTCCCACGAGGAATCGTTTGATTAGTGCTAAGCAAAACGGTTTATCCGATGATTGGTTATTCTTTACCCGCGACGGAAAGTGGCTCATTTCTGTGGTGCGCGAACGCATGGTTGAAATTCGCGACGCCCAAACGCTCAGTGTTCGACGGGTGATTGCCACACTTCCGGCCCCTATCTCGGCCATGACCTTAAGCCCCGATGGGCAATCCTTGCTGGCGGGCGATCGCCGCGGTCGGATCTTCCGATGGAACACGGTCACCTGGCTGGAAAACGAAATCGAGCAGATGGCCCTCCGTAACACTTATGCCACGCTTCTCTTGTTCACGCCACAGGGGGATCGACTTCTAGTGGGCACGGCCGATGGCCGATTGATCCTCTGGGACGTTCCGCGGCTTCGACCACTGGCGAGCACAAATCTGGATGGTGGTCCCGCCGCGGCGGCCTTCGATCCTCTGGGGCGTTGGCTGGCCGTCGTCGGTCGAATTTCACCGGCGATTCAACTCCTTGAACTTTCTACCTTAGAGCGGGTGGCTATTTGGGATGAGACCCCCGGATTCATCTCGCACCTTGCGTTTTCGCCGGATGGGCAGGCTTTGCTTTCGGCAACCCCGGCGGAAATGGCAGCAGGGCGAGTCGAACTCCGTGTTTGGAATGTCGCCAGCGGGCGCTGTCACGCCGTTTTTCCCGAACTGGCCGGCCCCATCCTTTTTGCCCCTAATGGTCAGAGCTTTCTTTCCCTCGATCGCACACGACAGGTCCGCATTTGGAACATCTCGACGCAAGCCGAGGCAGAACTTTTGACCAATCATAGCCCATACAATAGATAGGAAGCTCCCGAGTTAGAGCCTATCCCAAAATTCCCTCTCCCTCTGGGAGAGGGTTAGGGTGAGGGTAAGCCGTCGTGGGAGTCGATCGAGAAAACCAGGAGCGATTCGAGCCACCCTCACCCCCTGGCCCCTCTCCCGCCGAACGGGCGAGGGGGGCGGGGATAGGCTCTTAATAGTCAAGTTTCTCAAAAAAGGTTTTGGATCGCGTGACCGGTTATCGCCCTGCACCCAAAAGTTTTCGTCTCCACATTGGCATTTTTGGCCGACGCAACGCGGGCAAATCCGCTTTACTCAATATGCTCACCCGGCAGGAAGTTTCGATCGTCTCGGACGTGGCCGGGACGACGACCGATCCTGTCGAAAAGCCCATGGAAATGCTGCCTTTAGGTCCCGTGCTTTTTATCGATACGGCAGGAGTTGATGACGAAGGGGCTTTAGGTGAAATGCGCGTGCAGAAGACGCGCCAGGTCTTCGATCGTACCGACTTGGCTTTGCTTGTTTGCGATGCCGGCCGCTGGGAGGCCTTCGAGGAACAGCTTCTCCAGGAATTCCGACAACGCAGGGTCCCAGTCATTGTGGTCTTCAATAAGATGGACCTCGCTCTGCCCAACGAAGCTTTATGTCGGCGGTTCGAGCAGGAAAAAATCCCCTTCGTATTCACATCCGCCCTTCGCCGGGAAGGCTTGGAGGCCGTGCGCGAAGCCTTGATCCGCGCCGCACCCGAGGACTTTATCAATAGTCCCCCGCTGATTCGTGACCTGATCGAGCCGGGCGATCTGGTCGTCCTCGTCATTCCGATTGACAAAGAGGCTCCCAAGGGACGACTGATCCAGCCCCAGGTTATGACGTTGCGGGAAATCCTCGATCACGGAGCCATGGCATTGGTTGTCCGCGATACAGAATTGGCGCAGGTCTTCCAACAAGTACCGCGAAAGCCTTCGCTTGTGGTGACGGACAGTCAGGCCTTCCAGCATGTCGCCAACGTTACGCCCCAAGATGTGAGCATGACATCCTTTTCTATCCTGATGGCCCGACAGAAAGGGGACTTGAATGAATTCGTCCGCGGCGCTTTGGCGATTGAATCCCTGCGGACCGGTGATCATGTGTTGGTGGCTGAGGCCTGTAGCCATCATCCCATCACGGATGACATCGGTCGCGAGAAGATTCCCCGCTGGTTACAGCAACATGTTGGTGGTCCCCTCCGATTCACCACGGTCCAGGGACACGATTTTCCTGAGGACTTGTCAAATTATCGGCTCGTCATCCACTGCGGGGCATGCATGTGGAATCGCCGCGAGGTATTGAGCCGCATTGAGCGGTGCCGTCGTGCCCAGGTTCCCATTTCCAACTATGGCGTAACGATTGCTTACACGTTGGGGATTTTAGACCGGGCCCTGGAACCATTCGCAGAAGCTCGTGAGCTATTCCGACGTTTGATTCCCCAAGAAGTGAGCTGAGAAAAAACTAGGGCCGTGATCCATCCTGCATCACGGCCCTTTCTCGTCGTTGTCCTTGGTCCGGAACCTGCCGGGGTCAGTCGGACGTCCGTTTCCTTCATTTCCCCGGTGAAAGCCGCTGAAACCCAATCAGCACTTCTTCTTAGCGGCCTTCTTGGTTGCCGTTTTGGCGGCCTTTTTGGCGGCCTTGGGAGCCGCTTTCTTGGTCGCCGTCTTCTTGGCAGCCTTCTTTTCAGCCACGGTTCAGACCTCCGTCCAATAGGTGCCGGCGGGTTGGCTTCGACCATCGAAGCCATCACTTGGCCACCTTTCCCGCCCTGGCACACAGACAACTACCCAGCCACGCACTTCTTACTTAGGCAATGCTTCATCGCGCCACCAATTCATGCACTGCTTTCACTAGTGTTATATTGCATCTTGAAAAAATTTCAATCACCGTCACGCGCGATTTTTTCAGTTTTCTCTCTCGCGCATGTGCAAGGTTCACCTCAGTTGTGCTCTCCATCTTTATCGTTCCTGTACCGCATCGAGCGAAGGCCTCCTTGAGTGTCACTTTACCCTAGATATCGCCAAACAGATTATCGCTCTCAACTTGCCTTGCCAAGATCAATCGCAGCTTACGCATCACGCGCACGATCCTCCGGCTGTGTTTCCCGTGACGGCCCTCGGGAAGATATGACGCAACTGACAGGCGCCCATCGTTTGTTACTTGATCAATCCCGGGGCCCTTTCCCCAATCCATGTAGTGGGTAAGCAGAATCAGAGGCGTTCACCACACCAGACTGTGTCGCAGAGCCGCTTGATCCAAATTCGAGGTAACACCGACGTTGTCTCCATTCGGCAAATAATTCTTTGAAATGCCACAAGTGACTGGACAAACAGATGGCCGCTTGGTTCAATACTTAGCGGGCATGAGTTACCGGATTCGTGACGGGGGTCATCGAGGATCGGATGAAAAGTCCCTCACCGTATGGCCCGCCACGATGGTGTTCAATATAAACTGTGTTTGACCGTTTGGTTCCCTGTTTCCCAAATAACTCGCATCGTGCGAGGGGAGGTTGACTATGGCACGTTTGAGTCGTCGTACGTTCATTAAATCATCGGCTTTGGCCAGTACCGCCTTTAGCTTCGCCATCTCCGGCACGCGAAGCTCCGGGCAGATCATCGGTGCCAATGAGACGATCAATATTGGGGTAGCAGGAATCCGTGGCCGTGGGTCTAGTCACATTGATGCCTTCTGTGCGATGCCCAATGTTCGGGTCACGTATCTGATCGATCCTGACAGCCGCCTCTTTGCAGGTCGCATTAAGCAGGTCGAGACCCGCGGCGGAAACACGCCGAAATGCGTTCAGGATGTTCGCAAGGCCCTCGATGATAAAGACTTGCATGCGATTTCAATTGCCACCTGCAATCACTGGCACTCTTTGATGACGATCTGGGCCTGCCAGGCGGGGAAAGATGTGTACGTCGAAAAGCCGTGCAGCCACAATGTTTTTGAGGGGCGTAAGTGTGTGGAGGCTGCCCGCAAGTATGGCCGCATCGTTCAGCACGGTACGCAAAGCCGAGCCAGTGCCGGCTGGGCGCGCCAGGTGGCGGCGATTGCCAGCGGAAAGTATGGCAAACTCCTCGTGTCAAAGGGTTATGCCAGCAAGCCGCGATGGACGATTGGCTTCAAGCCTGTGAAAGATCCTCCGCCAGAACTCGACTATAACTTGTGGCTAGGTCCCGCGCCGCAGTTGCCTTACCATGAAAACCTTGTCCACTACAACTGGCACTGGTTCTGGCCAACGGGTAACGGCGAGATCGGCAACCAGGGCGTCCACCAAATGGATATCGCCCGTTGGGCCATCCCCGGTGCCACCTTGCCCGATTGGGTCATCAGCGCCGGCGGCCGCTTCGTCGATGAACCTCAGCACAATTGGAAAGACCAGGGCGAAACGCCCAATATGCAGATCACCGTGATGGGCTTTGGTGATACCATCCTTCTCTTCGAGGTGCGAGGGCTTGTGGGAAAGGCCGGCCCAGGCGGCAAGAAGTTCGACCCCATCGTTGATAACGAGTTCTACCTCGAGGAAGGTGTGATCCGCAACGGTAAGTTCTACCCCAAAGGGAAGGATCAACCGGAAGACCTCGTCAAAGTCGATATCAAGATGGGGCCGGGTGGCCAGTTCGAAAACTTCATTGCCTGCATGCGAAGTCGCAAAGTTGAGGAACTCCATGCCGATATCGAGGTTGCCCATTATTCCTCGGCCTTGTGCCATTTGGGCAACATCTCCTACCGGCTTGGGAAGGAGGTCTCCTTTGCCGAGGCCGCCAAGGGGCTGCCCGACCATGAACTTGTGGCCGCCGCTTGGAAGATGCTCGAGGAGAACATCCAAGGTGCACTGGGTGTCGAGCTGACGAAGCTCACATGCATCCTGGGGCCAAAGCTGGCCTTCGATCCCAAGAAAGAAAAATTTGTTAACAACCCTGAGGCCGACAAACTGTTAACCCGAGACTATCGCCCGCCCTTTGTCGTGCCTGAGAACGTGTAACCAAACGCCAGCAAGCGCGGCATTTAGGAATAGCTCGAAGCGTACCGAGACAGGTCAGGCCGCCTGGGTCCCATGGGCCTCAGGCTAGGCTACGTATTGCGACGGCAAGGTGCGGGTCATCCGTTTTCCGCCGTCCGCGCCGGGGATATTCGGTTCGTGGTCAGTTGCCTGAAGTTTTTAAAGAGGAGTCTTTACCATGTCTCGACCGCATGATATTCCCCGGCGTACCTTTCTCGGTCAGTCGGCCAAAGCAGGAACGCTGGGCGTGGCCGTGCCCATGTTTGTTTCCAGTACCGTGTTGGGCGAGGAAGGCAGTGGTGGTGCCAATGAGAAGGTCCGCGTGGGCCTGATCGGTTGCGGTGGGATGGGCCAGGCCAATTTGGCTAACACAGCCCAACATCCCGATGTCGTCGTGGCAGCGGCGGCTGATCCTTGGGAACAGCGATTGAATGCCGTCCTCAAGAAATACCCGGGGGCCAAGGGATTCAAGGATTACCGACAACTCCTCGAACAAAAAGACGTAGACGCCGTCATCATTGCCACACCGCCCCACTGGCATGCGCTGCAAGCGATCCACGCCTGCGAAGCGGGCAAGGATATCTACCTGCAAAAGCCCATGACGCTTCACCTTGGTGAAAGCCTTGCTGTGCGCAATGCCGTCAAACGGCATCAGCGAATCAGTCAGATCGGGACACAAATCCACGCCTCGGAAAATTATCGCCGCGTGGTGGAAAAGATTCGCGCCGGCTATATCGGCAAGGTGAGCACGGTCCGCACGTTCAACGTCATGAATCAAGGCCCGGAAGGTATTGGCCATGATCCGGGAACGCCTTGCCCACCAGACCTGGATTGGGAAATGTGGATCGGCCCTGCCCCCATGCGTCCGTATAACAAAATCCTTGCCGCTAGCGCCTACCACCATGGTTCCTGGATGGACTATAGCGGCGGTTGGACGCCTGGCATGGCCCCGCACATCATCGACCTGCCCATCTGGGCCCTCGACTTGCACTACCCCATCCGCGTCCATTGTTCCGGCGGTCGCTACATTATCCAGGATGACGGCGATGCCCCGGATGTTCAGGAAATCCTTTGGCAATATCCCAATTTGACCATGACGTGGATGGGCAATCTGGTCAACAGCTATGGGTTCGACTTCCACGGCGAGCCGGTTCCCAAACGCCGCCTGGGGATTTACTTCCACGGGGTGGATGGCACCCTGTACGCCAACTACTCGATGCACGAAGTCGTGCCAGAGGGCGATCGGATGAAAGATCGCAAACCGCCGGAACCCTCTATCCCGCCGTCACCCGGACACGAAATCGAATGGGTCAATTGCATCAAGACCCGCGAACAACCCTCGTGCAGTGTCTTTTACCACGTTAAGGTCGATGTCCCCATTGTCCTGGGGAACCTGGCCTACCGCTTGGGACGGTCCATTCAATTCGATCCGGAGAAAGAGCAGATTGTGGGTGACGAAGAAGCCGCCCGGCTCGCCGTGCCCACCTATCGGGCCCCGTGGAAATTCCCGGAAGAATATTTGAAGGGCTAAGAGGCTATCCCACAACCTTCCCTCGCCTGTTCGGCGGGAGAGGGGCCGGGGGTGAGGGTGGCTCGAATCGCTGCTGGTTTTCTCGATCCACTTCGACGATGGCTTGCCCTCACCCTAACCCTCTCCCAAAGGGAGAGGGAATTCTGGGATAGGCTCTAAACTGGCGCTCCTGGGGTTCTGGGCGAACAGGAGCCCATTGAAACCCTGTAGGGGCAGGCCCCTGTGCCTGCCCCAGAACACAAAGAACGCCCGGGTCCGTGCGAAATCGAAACGCCCCGGGCGCGGGGAACTGACCGCAAGACCAAGCCGGTCTTGTCGGGACCTGCACCTGACGCTAAAAATGGAATTAGACGGGGCCCGGCCTGCGACGTCGGGTAGTCCGTTCTGCTACCCGGTGGTGTAACGGTAACACAAGGGACTTTGGCTCCCTAATTCCAGGTTCGAATCCTGGCCGGGTAGCTTGGCAGACAGCCCTTCGGGCACGGGGGGGCATATAACTCAACGGGTATGTGACGAGAGACTATCCGTTCTCAAAAAGGGGCACATCTGCGGTCCGTCACGTTTGCCCAGTTTGCTCGTCCCTTCTGCCGATAGGTACTGCTCGTTATCACCTGCGTGCTCCATTAACCTGGGTCGTTGGGCTGCTGTGGTTTGCAGGGAATCGTCGCTCGGATACACTCTCCTCCAGCGCGCCCGCGAAATTGCCTATGCTGTGGTTTGCAGGGAATCGTCGCTCGGATACACTGGACTGGCCGCACACCTCATGATCTTTTATGCTGTGGTTTGCAGGGAATCGTCGCTCGGATACACTGGTCGTCCGCGTAGTCGATTTGCCGATTCTGCTGTGGTTTGCAGGGAATCGTCGCTCGGATACACTGCAACGCCTCCGCTAACGGTGCCACATCGTGCTGTGGTTTGCAGGGAATCGTCGCTCGGATACACT